>JAEEGL012980472.1_pt1 | contig 88182 bp, 91 predicted proteins | sample 9134231 | NCBI WGS metagenome assembly JAEEGL01 (sample SAMN16246548, study PRJNA631951) | gut metagenome | biome: gut microbiome; feature: rumen; material: fiber-attached | host: Bos | place: Iran: Karaj | collected 2018-10 | reverse complement strand
TGAAGTGAACCCCAAAAAGTTCACTAAAATAAAAGGACTAATAAGAGAAGATTTATCTTCTCTTATTTTTTAATCTTTTTGTATTATAAAATTCTAGCCAATCTTCAACTAAAGCTATGTATTCTGCTAAATTTGTGATATCATTATTATACAAAGTTTCTTTCTTAAGTATTGCATGGAAAGACTCCATTGGTGAATCGTCTATTGGTGTTCCTTTTCTAGACATAGAAATTTGAATACCATTAGATTCACAAATGGCTTTGTATTCATAAGATGTGTATTGGAAGCCTTGATCACTGTGAATGATAAGTCCGTGCACATCTTTTCTTTTTGCTATTGCTTCATTTAATGTATCTATTACTATATTTAAATCATTAAATTTTGATATTTTGTACGCAACTATTTTTCTATCATATAAATCTATTATTGTTGATAAATAAGCTCTTTTACCTTTGAATATAAGATATGTTATATCTGTTGTCCAAATTTTGTTTTCTCTATCTACATTAAACTTTCTTTTTACTAAATTTGGTTTTACATTTGCTTCAATTCTTTTAAATCTTGGATTTTTCTTTCTACGTGTATATTGTGGCTTTATATTATATTTGTTCATTATTCTTTGTACTTTTTTATGATTAAACATTACACCATATTTAATCAATAATCCTTCACAAACCCTACGATATCCATATGTGCCTTTTGACTCATCAAATATTTCTTTAATTAATAAATAATCATAATAATCTTTATCTTCACAATTTCGATATTTATAATATGTTCTTTGACTAATATCTAATGCTGCACACATGTTTTTTAACTTATACGTATTTATGTATAAATTAATAAATGTTACTTTTTCTCTCGTTGTGCCTTTATGAATTCCTGGTATTTTTTTAATATTTCATATCTTTCTTTATAATCAATATATTCTTCTTTTGGGCGACCACGTTTATGTTCAATATCGTTAATTTGATTTCCTTGAATTCTTTCCTTTGTAATCCAATTTTTAATTGCACTTTCTTTTATTCCATAGTGCTTTGCTAAATTATATCGACCACCATATTTTCCAGACTTATAATCGGCCATTACTTGATTTTTAAGTTCTAATGAATAATGTTTACCCATAAAAAATAACACCTACCTTTCGATAAGTGTTATTATAATAGACCTTTTTTTATTTGTGAACTAAATGGGGTTCACTTCAAAGCTAGTCTTTTTATTATATAAATAATATCCATATTATCTTAGAAACTAAATGTGCACCAAAGTGTGCAAGCATTGAATAACAAATTCCATACTTTTGATAAAGCCATCCAAGTAAAAATCCAAAGCCACCATTTAATAAAAAGCATCTAAATATAATTAATCCATCAAGATATCCAAACATTAGCTTAGTTGATGGTAAGTGACCTGCTGCAAATAATAGTGCAGATATAATATTAGCTATAACAATTGCTTTAACTGGAACTTTTTCTTCTTTTCTATAAAAAATCTTATAGATAATCCAAGATATAAGTGTCATTAGAAATAATCTCATTAGTATTTCTTCAAATACTCCACCATAAGTAAATGCACTAATAATATAATTTAAAGTTGGTTTTTCTTCATAGCTTTGACGCACTGGTTCTAGAAAACTACCAAACACATATCTATCAAAAACAGATATTAGTAAGCCACCAATTATTGAAATAACAACAAGAATAATAATCGCTTTTTTATTAACTTCAAATTTCTTCCATAATCCAATCTTATTTGAAAGAATAATTCCTATTGCAGAAAAAACTATAGCATATACTGCGATTTGAACTACTGTAATAGCAATTATTGCTTCTATTGATCCAACTTGATCTATAGCTATTTTAATACTTTCTGAATCTGTATAACTTAAAGAATAAATTGTAGTAAAGTATCCACCTATAATGCTAATAAGCACTATAACTATAAAGAATAATAAATTTTCTTTAATAAATTTCACTTCTTATCCCCCTCTTATTAATCCTCTTTTCTTGCTTTAGAAAGTTTTATAACATTTAAAACAGATGGTATTGCAACAATAAAAAGTATTGCTATAAGCATCATATCAAATCCAAAATTTGATACTCCAAACTCCATCTCATATCTATAATCATAAATTGTACTTGGAATAAGTGCTATTATTAATCCTATCTTTAATAAACTACTTAAAATAGAATAAACAAGCCCTCTTTTTATTTTATCAATAGATATTTTAAAATCTATTATAATGATAATTAATGCGACAATAGCTGGCATTATAAAGATTGTCCCTATTCTATCTAAGCCTGAAGCATTAATACTTCCAAGTCCAAACCATAAAGCAAATAATGATACGATAAATCCTATAGCGCTACATATAATTGATATTGTTTTTGTTACTTTAGATTTCATCTTTCCTCCTTATATATTAATTGTTCTTATTATTTGCTCTTTAAAATCTCTATGACATAAAAACAAACTTACTAAAAAGTTAAATACTGAAATAATAATAGAAATTCTAATAAGCGGATTATTATTAATAAATCCTTTATGTACAAAATAAATTGTTGATAAACTTAAAAATACAACTATTAATTGGTTTATAGCATATTTTCCATAATCTTCATAATTTATTATTGTTATTATAAACATCGCGATATTGGCAAGAATAAATACTATTGGAAGTGCAATATTTACTGACCAACCTGAATATTCTAAACGATAATCTATAAAATGAAACACTATAGTAAGAAGTACTGTTTGAAAAGCAACAAATCCTGAAATATTTTTAGATGCAGTTGCAGAATACATTACTAGTAAATAAGTGCAAATAAATCCACAAATGCATACATGACTCCAATAAATATTTGGTGTAGTTAAATAATTTATTACCAATAGTATTATTGAAATAATTACTAAACTTAAACTAAGTATTCCTAAAAATATATCTATTTTTTTGCTATTTATTTTTTTTGGATATAGCATTTTTCCCTCTACTTTCTATTGAATCTAATACTCCATTTGATTCAACTTCAACTCTAACATTTTGCTTTTTTAAGAAATTATAAAAGAATTTTTCTATACTATTATCATTTAATATTGATGTAAATGTATATATTATTTTATCTTGATATGTACAACTTGAACATTTTATTTTTTCAATACGTTCTGGTGCAATTAAAATCATAAAATAATCTATATAATCCTGATACTTTCCTATAATACCGACTTTTCCTATATTAGAGTATGTAATAGATAAATGTCTTTGAATTTGTCCATATATACTTCTTATTATTACTTTTTTAAGTGGAAGTGGTATTGAACTAATAAAAATATTATTTCCAACTTTAACTGTATCAGACATAGTTTTAAGTAATTCCTCTTCAGTAAGCTTTTCTTTAAATTCTTCTCTAACAAATTCTATTATTTTTTTAAATGATTTACATGTCTCCATCTCTGTATCAATACTAATATATGAAAAGAAATTAGACATTGTTTTTGATTTAAAATATTTCTTTAAATTTACTGGAATACATACTTTAAGAGGTTTTTTATTTTTAGTTTCTTTTTTTCCTTTTAAAATATTTGCATTATATACTGACCATATTAAAACGCTTGTTAAATATTGTGTTGTTGAAACATCATATTTAGCACACTCTTCCTTTATATCATCAGTATTTATTAATAAGTGATTAACGCTTACTTGATGGAACTTAAGCTCTTTCCCTCTTAATACATAAGCCCTCTTATTTTCCCTACTATTTTTAGCTTTTTTGTCAAAATTTGCCATGTAGCTATCTTCTGTATCAACTTCAACTTTTCTAGTTTTTCTTTCTTCTTTGTCTAATAATTCCTTATGTTTCATTTCCAAGTAGTTATAAACGATTTCTCTAAAGAATATTAATCCTCCATTTCCATCGGTTAAAGAATGGAAGATTTCTATGTTAATCTTTTTTTCAAAATAAGTCACATTGAAAAGATAATCATTACTATACATTGGATCTATTCTTTTGCATGGATAGTATACTTCTTCTCTTACTATAGGCTTTTTCAAGTTTTCTTCTAGATAATACCAAAAAAGACCTCTTTTGAGTCTTACTTTAAAAGCCTTATATCTAAACAAAGCTTTTTCAACTGCTTTTTCTAATATTTCTTTATCAATATTTTCCTTTAGAACTGCTGAATATCTAAACACTGTACTATATTTCTTGCTCTCTGATAAAGGAAATATTTTAGCTGAATTATCTAATTTTCTCCATGTGTTTTTCTTCTTACTCATTATATGTTTTTGATTATCTCCATTCTTTCGCTTACTATTTTTCTTGTTATTTTACCATTTTTCATGTCAAATCCATGCATTGTTTCTTTTGTTTCATTTAAAATTACTTTTACATTTGCCTCTTTTAACTTTTTAGCAAATTCTATTGCCTCATCATGCAAGCAATCAAACTCTGCAGTTTCTATATAAGTACTTGGCATAAATGAGACGTCTTCCATCTCTCCTGGTGAAATATAATCTTTATTACCTTTTAAGTAAAGCTCCCACATTTTTTTATTAAGCTCTGCATTCCATACAGGAGTGTCTGTGTATTTTTTCATTGATTCTGTATTCATTCTTTTATCCAAAACCGGATATAAAAGTAATAAATTACTTGGAAGCTTTAATTTCATTTCTTTTGCTTTTCTAACAACATCAATTGATAGGCAGCCTCCTGCAGAATCTCCACATAAGATTAGCTTTTTACCTTTTTCATTGTCTAGAATATATTTATATGCTGCAAAAGCATCTTCTATTGGAGCTGGATATTTATGTTTATATGCTAATCTATAATCAACATATACAACTTTGCAAAGTCCCTCTTTAGCAATTTTCATACAAAAGTCATAATGGTGTTTTGCTCCTCTAAAAACAAATCCTCCGCCATGAATAAATAGTAAAACTTTATCTACTTTTACTTTTTTAGGCTCAAATATATAAATAGTTACTTTTTCACCATCAAATGATTTTATAGCCTTTGTTTTGAATCCCAAATCTTTCTTTTCTTTTAATGTCTTTGGAAACACTGACATTAATACATCAGCATTTTTAAAGATTCTTTCATCAAAAGGTATTTTATAAAGTTTGTAAATACCAAATTCATTGCTAATCGGATACTTATTAAATTTAGTAATTTTAGTGTTCTTTTTTGCCATTTATACCTCTATTTCTTTTTGGTTAATCCTTTTGAAGTATCTATTACAATTTCTTTTAATAATTCTTTATTATCAACATCATCTACCATATACATTGGTTTTGCTGTTTCATATGGAATAGCCTCGTTCATATTAAAATGCTCATTTGTTTCTGTTTTCTTAACTAATAATCTATTGTCATAGATTCCGCCAAATAAGATGTCATTATAATAAAGTAAGAACTCTCCCATCATTGGTTTGCACGTAATAGTTTTTAATAAATCTAATTGCTCTAAAATAAAATCTCTATATTCTTTTGATGATGCCATATAACTCTCCTTTTATGCAAATAGTTCTTCTAATTCTTTCTCCCCAAAGTAATGCCGGAGTATTATCAATCATTATTCTTTCTTTAGTCATTTTTGATATTACCAACCTGTTCCATAATTTCTAACTTTATATTTTTCTTCACCTGTGCTTGGCGTTAAGATTCCTACTCTATGAGCATTATTAATCCAACCACTTGTCTTATTTAATTCTCCATCTGGAATTAAGAAAATATTTGGATCTGCTCCTTCTGCTGGTTCAAAATCAACTGTAACTTCAAAAGCAAGTTCATCCTCGCCTACATTTAAGCTCTTTATTTCAGGTTTATTTTCTATTTCTTTTGATGTATATATCTTATCTACAGTAACTTTTGCACTAGCAAATTTACTTCCATATGATTCTTTAAACACTGTAAATAAAGCATGTTCGATTTTTTCTTCATTACTTAATGAATCATAATCTATACTTGATGCTTCTTTTTGTTTTGCTTCTTCTTCACGCATCATCTGTGCATATTCTTCTGCTTTTTCTTCAGCAATTAGTGCATCTAAGTCAAATTCTTCCTCTTCTTCATCTTCATATTCTATATAATCTATTGCTTCTGCTAAAGTTACTTCATAAGTATATCCATCTGGAAATGGTGTTCCGTCCCTATATCCTACATCATAAGATTCGTAGCAGTCTGATTCACCTTTTGCATCTACTACTGTTAAAAATTGATTTTCTAGTAATAGTTTTTCTCCATCATAATATGCAATTTGGAATAAAACTACTGCATCCTTGTCACCTTTATTTTTAATATTAAAATCTAAGTGATACATTCCCTCTTCATCTACTTCAAGAGATTTTTCAGCTGTATATGATATGTTTTCTCTTAAATCCTCATAAACTCTATCATCTTCATTATCAAAAAATCCAACATCAAAGCTTGTATAATCATCAACTGAATCATATACTTCAAGATAACGTACCTCTCCTGGCTCCATATATCCTATTGTAGTTGCCCATCCTTCATGAAAAGGCATATTGTTTGAATCTTTAAAAATTATTAATGGTTTTACATTATTAAAAGTTTTGTTAGATGTGTTTTTCACTTTTAACACAAGCATCTTTTCATCAAAATAGTTATCAAATCTAACTTGATCTAATACTTCTATTCCTCTATTTTGAACAACCTTTTCTGGTTTGTTACTAACATAAATAATATATGCCAGTAAAGCTACGATAACAAGAACTAATATTCCTATTAATAAATTTTTGGTTTTTCCTCTCATAACAAACTCCCCTAAATTTTATTCATAAACTTCTTTTTCAGTAATTGATGTAACATCAAAGTCATCTTCTATTTCATTATATCTCATTACACCAACACCATGACAGTTTGTAACCCATCCTGTTTCTTCATCATATTCTCCTAAATATTCTGTTAAGTCAGAAACATATTTTTCATCAGATGGTTTAAGTTCATAATCAATTTCAAAAACATAATCATTTTCAGTAAGATCAATATGTTTTAATAATTCTGAATCGTCTGGAACAATATCAATCTTTTGCATTCTAGCATCTTTTACTTTATCTCCATAAACCATTTCAAAATACTTTTGAGTAGATACTTTTATTTGATTTTCAATTTCTTCTGTTGTTTTTAATATAGCATTGGTTCTATCTACAGGAGCTCTTTCTACCTCTTCAATTACAACATTTTCTTCTACTTCTGGAGATTCTTCTTTTGTACATCCTGTTAGCATAAACAAACAAGCTATAAGGATGATTACTAATAAAACACTCAAATACTTTCTCATAGTATTCCTCCTACTTAAATATATCTTCCCATATCATATGCTTCATCTAAATATTCTCTATGATTTAATATATCTCCAACATCATTAACTCCATTTGCTCGAACTACACCTTTAAGTTCTACACCATCAAAGCAGCTTACCCAACCTTCAACTTCTTTTACTGCTCCATCCATAGCACTTGGATCAGTATCATTTGCAGAAGCTAGTAAATATACATCTGTAAAGGTATGACCTGCTGCATAAATAGGATTCATTCTATCTAAGAATGTTTTTAATTGTCCACTCATTGCATAGTAATAAATTGGTGTAGCAAAACAAAGTACATCTGCCCATCTTATTTTCTCTACTAAATCTCTTACATCATCATGAATAATACATTCCTTTGTTTGTTGACATGCAAGGCATCCTTGGCAAAAATTCATTGTAATGTCGCGAAGATTAATTGTTTCTACAACATTTCCTGCTGCTTCTGCTCCTTTATCGAACTCTCTTGCAAGTAGATCAGAATTTCCCTCTCTTCTATAACTACTTGAAATAATGATAACTTTTTTCCCCATAATTTTCCTCCTCTATTTTATAGCTAACTTTCTTAGCTTATTATCAACTTCTGGAAATGATTTTTTTAAAATAATTGGTTTATTATCCTTATCAACAAAACAGTGTTTTGTTCTTCCGGTTAGAACCACTTCTTTAGTTTTAACATTTGTCATTGTATATTTTAGTATTAATTTAACACCTTTAAATTCTTCAACTTCGATTTTGATTTCAACTTCATCATCAAAAGTTGTTGGTTTTTTATAATCACATTCAACGCTAATTACCGGTGATATTATTCCGTCATCCTCTAATTTTTTATAACCAAGTCCAATTTGATCTAAAAAGTATATTCTTGCTTCTTCCATCCATCTAATATAATTTGAATGATGTGTTACTCCCATCTTGTCTGTTTCATAATAATTTACTTTATGAATATAATTTTTCATAAATAGCTCCTTCTATAAGTTTGAAAAATAAAGAATTGTTAATAAAATTACACTTAATATCGGACTTATTTTTTTAGACATGAAATTCTCCTTAAGCTTTTTCTTGAATTTTATCTAATTCTTCTTTTTTTGCTTCTCTTACCATTCCTACTTTTAAGTCAGATGGAATTTTTAAATTTCCAATTGCTATTCTATTAAGCTCTATTACTGTTGCACCAAAACATCCAAACATTCTCTTGATTTGGTGATATCTTCCTTCTTTAATTGTAACTATACCAGCAAATTCGCTAGTTTTTTCTAAAATTGCCTCTTTGCAAATCCCATCTTTTAACTTAACACCTTTTCGAAAACATTCTATCATATCGTCTGTTATTTTTAAATCAATTTTAACTTCATATGATTTTTTTACATGTTTACTTGGAGATAAAATGTTATGAGAAAACTCTCCATCGTCAGTAATAAGCATAAGACCTGTTGTATCTTTATCTAATCTTCCTGCCGGAAATAAATCTCTTGATTTAAACTCATCTGGAACTAAATCCAAAACTGTTTTATCTTTATTATCTCTTGTCGCAGAAACATATCCTTTTGGCTTGTTTAAAAGAAGATAGATATGATTTTTTATATCTATTTTTTTATCATCAATTATAATTATTACATTATCATCATATTTTTCTTCAGGCCTACTTACTTTCTTTTCGTTTGCAACAACTTTTCCTTTAGAAATTAGCTCTTTTATTTCTTTTCTTGAATATTTAGTTTGTTCTGATATTATTCTATCTATTCTTTTCATATTGCTCCTATAAAAAAACAGCTAGAAAATCTAGCTGTTTTTTATTATCTAAAATCCTGTTCCGAAGTTTTCTAAATCATATTCTCCGTCTTCATTTTTGATTAAAGTTCCAACATTAGATTTTTCTGTTACCCAACCTGTTTCCTCATCAACTTCTCCAGTTGCTGCTGTAAATATTATTGGATCTACATCTTTTGATGGTTTTAATTCATATTCTACTTCAAATACGATATCATCTTCTTTTAATTCGTTTAGAGTTTCAATTTCTTTTCTTTCTTGAACTGAATAAATCTTAACTTTAGTAAATTTAACTTCTTCTAATTTATCTTCAAAAGCTTTTTTTAGTTGTTTTTCAACAGCATCTTTAACCAATGCTTCTTGTTCTTCGTTGTTATTAAGTTCGATTGGAAGTTCATCAATTGTTTGTGCTATTTCAACTAATTCATATTTGATTGTTCCTGTTGTTCTCTTGCAAGTAAATTCTATTAGATATAACCCTGCTTTTTCCATGTTGAATTTAATTTCTTTTCCTGCAGAAGAATCACATTCAGCATAAACATTTCCGCCATTAATAATCTTAAATGAATAGCTTCCTTTTTCTAGATTTGATTCTAAAACGTTTTCGCCTTCTTTAAGACCAATCATGTATCCTACTGTACCAGAGAAGTTTCTAAATGTAACTACACCTTCAACTCCATCATTTTCGGCAAATGGCTTTGGTCTAAATATAAAGAAGCAAACTAATGCTAAAACGATGATAACTAAAACAATTATACATATTTTCTTCTTATCCATAAAAAAATCCCCTTTCTATTAAGCTTCAAAATGTGTATGCTCTGTTTTCCATTCTTTTAGAGAAATTCCAATCCAGAATGAATACAATCCTATTGTTCCTATTGATAGAAAAAGCCATTTAATCCATAATCCAAATAGTTGAGCAGCTGTGCCATCAAAAACTAATCTTTTTCCTTCAATAACTGTGTGTCTTGTTTCCCAACTATATATCATGCAAAATGCCCATGGATAGCATATTCCTAAAGTACATACTGTTACTATTGCTCCTAATATCTTCCATCCAACATATTGAGATAGCGTTCCGTCAAAATATGATTCACTCTCTTTCATTTGTTCCTCCTAAAAAGAATTTTTTGACAAAAAAAGTAAGACGCAAAATGCTCTTACTTTTATATTTAATTAAACTCTTTCCATGTATTCACCAGTTCTTGTATCAATTCTAATTTTGTCTCCGATTTCAACAAATAGTGGAACTGATATTTCTAAACCATTTTCTAGTTTAGCTGGTTTTCCAGAAGTAGTTGTTGTATTTCCAGAAAATCCTGGTTCTGTATATGTTACTTCTAATTCAACGAACATTGGTGGTTCAACACTAAATACATTTCCTTTGAAAGAAAGAATTGTAACATCCATATTCTCTTTAATATATTTTAATGCATCTCCAATTTGTTCTTCGTTAAGTGGAATTTGATCATATGTTGTATTATCCATAAAGTAATATAATCCATCCATGTTATATAAATATTGCATTTGTCTTTTCTCAATTTCTGCACCTTGTAATTTTTCAGATGGATTGAATGTTCTTTCAATAACAGCACCTGTAATTACATTTTTCATTTTAACTCTAACGAAAGCTGCTCCTTTTCCTGGTTTTACGTGTTGAAATTCAACTACCTTAAAAACATTTCCATCAAGTTCAAATGTTGTGTTATTTCTTAAATCTCCGGCCATATATACGTCTGCCATAATAAAATCTCCTTTTCTTACATAAATCTATAAAATATGATAACACATTTTTTCCTTTAAATCAAGCATATAGCTTTATTTAAGGTGTATTATCTTAAAGTCCTTTGAATAATTTGTTAGTGGTTCTGAACCATTCTTTCCAACCAAAAATGTATCTTCGATTCTTATTCCATATTTACCTGGATCATATACTCCTGGTTCAATTGCTATAACTGTTTTTTCTTTTAAAATTGAATCATTATTTTCTCTTAAAACAGGATCTTCATGAATTTCTAATCCCACTCCATGACCAAATGCATGATATATGTCATACTTCTCTTTTTCATAGTCTTGCATTCTTTCTTTAATTACTTCTTTTATTTCTACTCCATCTTTAAGAGCAGATGCTAAAAGCTGCTGCTGCTCTTTTACGAACAAGTATGGTGCTTTATATTCTGGTGCTAATTCTTCTACAAATACAACTCTTGAAAAATCAGCACAATATCCTTTATATTTAGCTCCTATATCAAATTGAAGAATATCTCCTGGTTCAATTACTTTATCTGTTGGTACAGCATGTGGCATAGAAGAATTCTTTCCGCTTGCAACTATTGAGTCAAACGCTAAGCCATCTGCGCCATTTCTAATAAATGACTTCTCTATCATAAAAGCAACATCTTTTTCTGTCATTCCATATTCAATATTATTTATTACATAATCAAATGATTTAGTTGTAATAAGACATGCTTTTCTTATTAAATCAATTTCATCATCTTCTTTTAGTACTCTTTGCTTTTCGATAATTCCTTCTGTTTCAACAAGACTTACTTGATATTTTTGAAGGTAATTATGATAATCTGCGTATGTGACATAGTTTTCTTCAAAACCAATATTTTCACATGTCATAAAAAAACCTTCATAGTCATATTTAGAAAGCTCTCTTCTATCATGAGCAATTATTTCATCATCAATTGTAAGTGTTGAATTTACAGATTCAATATATCTAGAATCTGTTACAAACATTGTTGCCCTTGGTGCTAAAATTAGAAAACCTTCTGCATCTAGTCCCGTTAAATATCTTACATTTACTGGATTTGTAACTAACATTCCTTCTAATCCAAGAGCATCTAATTGATTTCTAAGCCACTTAATTTTAGGGTTCATAAAAATCACTCCTTTAATTAAATAATCCTAGTATTTTTTGGCTAATCCATCCACAAATTCCTAAGAATAATGTGACAACTGCCTTTGATGGAGCAAATATACAGATAAAAGCTCCTATTACTAAGAATGGTCCAAATGGAATATATTCGTCATCACTTTTTGAAATGTAATGTCTATATATTAATATAAATATTGAAGCTGCTGCTGCAATAAAAAATGCTGCAATTGAAACTTCAACTATTTTTATTACGCCCATGTATAAACCTAATGCTCCCATAAATTTAACATCGCCAAGACCCATTGCTTCTTTTCCTGCAAATAGTCCACCTAAAAGTGTAATTCCGCAAAAGATTAATCCTCCTACAAACATTCCAAAGATCATATCTTTTGCTAAATTAAGATTTGTAATACCGTATAAAAATGTTATTACAAGTCCCACTTCAAACATTGTTAAATTTACTCTGTTTGGAAGTATTCTATGCTTTAGATCAATAAAGAATGATAATATTAGCATTGGAGCTAATATTAAATATTTAACTAAGTCTAGATTTTGATATATTTCTTCTTTAATTCCAAATCTATAAAGTATTCCAATATAAGTTATAGCTGTTAAAATCATAAAAATATAATTCTTTTCTAAACCTTCTTTATTTACTTTAAAAAATTCTTTACTAAATATCTTTTTGTTTTCAGGAACTCTTACATTACACCATGCACAAAATTTTCCAACAATTAAGCCAAGTATTCCTATTCCTAAATAAACTAAGATATGTACATTGTTAAAAAACATAATTTTATCCTTCGTTCTTCTTTAAATATTTTTTTATTACTTTTTCTTCAAGTGGTCTTTTAAATCTCGTCATCCAATGATCTTTTTCTCCAACAGGTTTTACTAAAATTGGAAACATTTTGCATCTGTTTGCTCCAATAACATCAGTAAAAATTTGGTCTCCAACAACAGCAATATGTTCTGGTTCAATATTTCCTAAAGCTTTTCTTGCCTTTTTAAAACCTCTTTTTAATGGTTTGATTGCAAAATATATATATTCAATATCTAAAACATTTGCTACTGTTTTTACTTTTTCTAATTTATTAGTATTAGAAACAATAATTGGAATAATATTTGCTTCTTTAATTTTCTTAATCCAATCTTCTAATCCTTCGATCATATTTTTATCAAAATCTATTAGTGTATTATCAACATCTAAGATTATTGCTTTAATATTGTTATCTAATAAATATTCTACCGAAATGTCAGTTACTTTATCACAGTATAATTTTGGATAGAGTATCATATTTTCCTCCTGCTTAAAAATTTCTATAAGTATTATATATTTTTTTTGAATTTTTTACAACATTTTTTATATAGCTAATCTTCAAAACCAACAGTTTCTAATGTTACCTTTTCGTTGCTTTTTTGTAATTAAAATTTAATCAATTTTTTTTCATTTTTTGTTGAAAAATAATATACTTATAAATATAATGTAATTAATATAATAGGTAAAAAATAGGAGTATTGGGAAATGGAATTTACTAAAGACATTGATTTCAGCAGAAAATTAAAGGAAAACGAGGATTCAACCATAACATATAGTGGTTATTTATTCAAAAATAATTCACAAGCTGTTACTATGGTTTATGGTTATGGCGATTCTTGGGAAAACACTAGTAATGTTGAGATGGCTAAAACAGATAAAGGTTTTGTAGCCACTATTAAAGTTGCAAATAATTATGATACATTAAATTTCTGTTTTAAAAATGAAAATAATGAATGGGATAACAACTATGGTTATAACTTTATCTCACCTATTGTTCCATCTTTTGTTTCACCATTTGAACAAAAAGAAGATTTATCATATCACTTTGAAGAAATTGCTCAAAGATCACTTCTTGAAGAAATCAAATTAAATTTCCTAGATAACCTATTAGATCAAAGTATAAATTATGAAGAATTTGCTAAAAAGTTTGTTGTTCCTGAAGAAGAAGTTGTATCTAAATTTGAAAAACAACAAATTTTAGAAGATATATTAGCAGAATCAGAAGTTAAAGAAGATACAGTAAACTACATTGTTCCAGATGTTAATGAAATATTTGAAATGAATAAAATTATAGAAGAAATCTTTAGCCCAGTTCAAGAAGAATCAATGGCTGTTGAAGCTAAAGCTATTGAAACTGCCGAGCCAACTACTATTGATGTTTCTGAATTTGCTGCTGCAGACCCTGCTGCAAATCCAGATTTTCATATTGCAAATGAACTTGTTGAAGAAAAAGCAAATGTTGAACTTGCAGCTGAAGAAAAAGAAGCAGAACCTGAAATGTCTCGTGAAGCTCAACTTGCTGAAATCAAAGCAGAATTAGGAGCATTTATTGATAACCTAATTGATGAAATTGATAAACCAGCTGAAGTAGTTGAAGAAAAAGTTGAGATGGCAGAAACTGTAGATGCTGAACCAGAAGTAGATACATTAAGTGATTTATTTACTGCCGATGAACCAGAAAAAACAGAAGAAAAATTAGAAATTGGACATTTTGAAGACGAAGCTTTAGTTGCTACTAGAGAAGTTTCAAACAACATGGCACTTATTGTTAAAGATATTGATTCTTTAGTAGTTAGCCCTAGAAAGCTATCTAAAGTTTATTTAACATTCAAAAAGATTAGAATAGCTCTTTATAAATTAATTACAGCTGTTCCAAGAATGTTAGAAAAAGGTTTTCAAAATAATGAAAATAGATAATTTTAAACTCTTTATTTTATAAAACTTTTAAAAAAAAGCAACTTATTATTTCTGATAAGTTGCTTTTTTTGACTTATATTTGCTTTAATTAGAATAGACCAACTATATTTCCATCATCATCTAAATCTATCTTTTCAGCTGCAGGAACTTTAGGTAATCCCGGCATAGTAAATATTTTTCCTGTAATTGCTACAACAAATTCTGCACCTGTTCTTACTTGAAGTTCTCTTACATGAATTACATATTCATCTTCGCATAATAGATTCTTTGGATCATCTGAAAGTGAATATTGAGTCTTAGCTATGCAAACTGGATATTTTCCATATCCCAATCTTTCAAACTCTTCTATTTGTTCTCTAGCTTCATCTGAAAATTCTACATCTTTTGCTCCATAAACTTTTTGTGACACTTTTCTTAGTTTTTCTTCTAGTGAATCACTATCCTCATATGCAAATGTTGGTTTAGTTTCTTTTGATGCTTCGCAAGTCTTAACAACTTTTTCAGCTAAATCAATTGCACCTTCTCCTCCTTTTGCCCATACATCACATAAGCTTAACTCTGCATTCTTTTCTTTTAATTTTTCTTCTAAGAATTTTATTTCTTTTTCAGAATCGTTTGCATATTTATTAATTGCTACAATTACTTTTGTATTGTAAATATTATTCATATTATCAATATGTTTAAATAAATTTGGAAGACCTTTTTCTAGATACTCTAGATTTTCTTCTGTACATTCTTTGGTGCTTGCTCCCCCATGATATTTTAATGCTTTAAGTGTTGCTACAACAATAACAACATCTGGCTTACGCATTAATCTTCTTTCTTTAATATCTAAGAATTTTTCAGCTCCAAGGTCTGCACCGAAACCTGCTTCTGTAACTGCATAATCACCTAATTTTAAAGCAAGTCTTGTAGCAATTATACTATTGCATCCATGAGCAATATTGGCAAATGGTCCACCATGAACAATTGCTAAATTATGTTCTAATGTTTGAACTATATTTGGATTAATAGCATCTTTTAATAAAACAGCCATAGATCCATCTGCCTTTAAATCTCTTGCGCATATTGGTTCATCTTTTTCATTAAATCCAATAATAATATTTCCAAGTCTTCTTTTTAAATCTTTTAAATCTTCTGCTAAACAGAATATAGCCATTATCTCACTTGCAACTGAAATATCAAAGTGATCATCCCTTGGAACAGATTTCTTATCGTCTGTAAGTGATATTCTTACATCACGAAGTGCTCTATCATTTAAATCTAAGCATCTTTTCCAAACTACTTTTTTGAATCCTAATTGATTTCCATTATAAATATGATTATCAATCATTGCAGAAAGTAAATTATTTGCTGCAGTAATTGCATGGATATCTCCAGTAAAATGAAGATTAATATCTTCCATAGGAACTATTTGTGCATATCCTCCGCCTGTTGCTCCACCTTTTATACCAAATACTGGGCCTACTGATGGTTCACGAAGTGCTAATACTGATTTTTTATTTATTCTATTTAATCCATCTGAAAGACCAATTGAAATTGTTGTCTTTCCTTCACCAAGTGGTGTTGGATTAATAGCTGTAACTAAAACAAGTTTACCATCCTTTTTAGATTTGCTTTTTTCAATATAGTCTCTGGATATCTTAGCTTTATATTTTCCATATAATTCTAAATCATCTCTTTCGATTCCATATTTCTTAGCAATATCTTCAATGTTTTCTTTAGTAACGCTTCTTGCGATATCAATATCCTCCATCAAAGTGCCCCCTTTCTATATTAAAAAATACTTCCTACTACTATTCCAATAATTGCTCCAACAAAAACTTGAACTGGAGTATGACCTAATACTTCTACTAGTTTTTCTTGTACTTGTACATTTGTAAGATTTGGTGTATTTAATATTTTATTTAGTACTGATGCTTGCTTTCCTGCAGCTCTTCTTACTCCTGCTGCATCATACATTACAACACACGCAAAAAGAACAGATAGTCCAAAAATAGCACTATCATATCCATAATCTTTTCCTATTAATGCTGCAAGCGAGCATACAACTGCTGAATGTGAGCTTGGCATTCCGCCAGCTCCAAATAATCTTTTAAAATTAAATTTTCTATTTTTAATTAGATCTGTAAAAAACTTAAATAATTGTATTAATGCCCAAAGTATAATTGGAATAATTATATATTTATTAGTAAAAATTTTTAAAAAATCCATAATTAATCTTCTGCCTCAAAATCTTCCTCTTTTATTCCGTCCGCCTCATTAATTAACATTGTAATTTTCTTTTCGGCATTTTCTAATTTTGAATTACATTCTTTAGATATTTTCATTCCTTCTTCAAAAAGAGATACTGATTCATCTAATGAAAGTGATTCTCCTTCTAATTTGGTTGTAATTTCTTCTAATTTAACCATTAATTCTTCAAAATTCTTCTCTTCTTCTTTTTTAGCGCTCATATTTTCCCCTTTTAATAATCAACTTGTACAATTTTATCTTCTAAATTAACTCTAAAATAATTTTGAACATTTCCTGTTTGTTTATTAACAACAGCTATTACATAAATTCCGTCACCTGTTACTTGATCACATCTAAATGAAACTGTGTCATCTGCTCCCCAATTTTCTTTAACTAATTGGATAGCTTCATTCTTTTTTTGAGTAGATCCAGCTTCGTTATTTTTCTCATATAATGATGATGCAGACGCTCCACTTTCTTGTACAACTGTTTTTATTTCTTCTGGCTCAGTAGTATTTACTACATTTTCTACTTCTACCTCATTTTCTTCTTCAATTTCATTAACTACATTTTCTACTTTAGTAGAATTTTCATTAGTTTCTTTTTCCTCTATCTTTTTTTCTGCATTATGTAGTAGATAAAATGTAAATAAAACTACTACTACGCAAAGAAATGGAAATCCAATTTTAATCCATTTATTCATATAAAACTCTCCTTTATATAATTTTGGCTTTTGCATCGCCATCATGAAATTTTAAATCTACTTGCATATCTTTTTTTAGATCTTTACTAGACTTTACTACTTTTCCATTAAATTCAGTTATAGAGTATCCTCTTATTAATGTTTTAAGTGGACTTAAAGCATCAAGTTTAGAAATAAGTTTAGTCATTTCTATTTTACTGTCTTTAACTCTTTTATTAATTGAATTTTCTAATTCTTTCATTAAACCATCTATTCTTTGATAATTTTCATTAATTTTTTGAAGTGGCTCTCTATATACTCTTGAATTCATGCATTTTTCATAGCGAAGTCTCATGACTTCTGTTTTTCTTTTAAGAGCATTTTTAAGTCTTACATTATATGTATCTAAAGTATAGATAATGTCATCAACATCTGCGACAGCAAGTTCTGCTGCAGCTGATGGTGTTGGCGCTCTTAAATCTGCTACAAAATCAGAAATAGAAAAATCAGTTTCATGACCTACTGCACTAATAATTGGTATTTCAGAATCATAAATTGCTCTTGCAACAACTTCTTCATTGAATGGCCACAAGTCTTCTAATGATCCTCCACCTCTACCAATAATAAGTACATCGGCTAGCTTATTTTCATTCATGAATCTAATTGCTTTTGCTATTTTATCTCCTGCACCTTCACCTTGAACTGGAACTGGAAGAAGTCTAATATAAACATTTGGATTTCTTCTTGTAGATACATTAATAATGTCTCTAATTACAGATCCAGTATTTGATGTAAGTACACCAATAACATTTGGCATAAATGGTATTTTCTTTTTATGCGATTCATCAAATAGACCTTCTTTTTCAAGTTTAGCTTTTAATTCTTCATATGCTTTATAAAGGTCTCCCACTCCATCTTCTTGCATGGATTTAGCATATATTTGATAAACTCCATCTCTTTCAAAAACAGAAACTGTTCCAAATATTACTACTTTCATACCATCTTTAGGCATAAATTTTAAAGTAGCAGTTTGAGTTTTAAACATAACGCATTTTATTAAAGAGTTTTCATCTTTTAAAGTAAAATACATATGGCCTGTATAATGATGTTTAAAATTTGAAATTTCTCCTTTAACAAGTACCGCATTTAAAAATTCATCTTCTGCTACTTTATCTTTAATATATCTATTTAATTCGGTTACTGAAATAGGGCTAATCTTAACTGTCTCCAAGTTATCCTCCTATTTGTTATCTTGGCTATCTAAGTTCTTTTCTTTAACAATACTTGCCAAAATTCCATTGATAAAAACTGGCGCACTATCATCTGCATATGTTTTAGCAAGTTCAACCACTTCATTGATTGCTACTTTATATGGAAGATTCATATATAGCATTTCAAAAAGAGCAATTTTTATTAAGCTTAAATTGATTTTTGAAATTCTATTTAAACTCCAGTTTTGTTTTAAATTAGTTTTGATTAATTCATCAATTTCATCTTTGTGTTCATTAATGCCACTACTTATTGTTTTAATGTAATTAATTACTTCATCATCAGTAATATCATTACTCTCTAAAAATAAATCTAGTTGCTCTTCTGAATCTTCTCCTTGTATTTCATTTCCATAAATGTACTTAAATACAAGTTCTCTCATTGCTGATCTTGATAGCATGATTTCCTCCTAAACTTTATCAATAATGCTTTTAATTTTATCTTTTACTTTTTCTTTATTCTTTTGAATATAATCTCCAGCAAATACACCAGCTACTATGATTAAAATATATACTAATAACATATATATTTTTGTGCAACAAAGAATAAATGCAACTAAGCCACCGATTACAGCTCCACCATATAGGTTAAATAGTTTAACAAATTTATTCTCTTCAAAGCCTTCAATTACAGTACCTTCTTTTACTTCTTCATTTACTTCTTCTTCTTTTTTCTCTTCTTCACTCATAATTATTCTCCTTTTTCTTCATTATTATCAGTGTTTTCTTCCTCGGCTTGTGTTTCTTCTGGTTTTTCTTCTGGCTTTTCTTCTTTTGTTTCTGGTAAACCTTTTACCTTTTTATTTACTACATTTTTAACTTTAATATTAACTTCTTTAACTTCTAGGTCAGCTGTTCTCTTTAATGCTTCTTTGATTTTTTCTTGAAGTTCTTGAGAAACGTCTTTTATCATAACATCTTTGCTAAGAATTGTTGTTACATATACAATTAAGTTTTTATTTTTATCTAAAAATGTTCTACTTGAAATTGATTCTGCACCAGGGATTTCCTTTACAACAGAAGCAATTAAATTGTCTAAACTTTCTTTTGAAATAACAAGCTTTCCACTTTGATTCTCTAGAACAATTCCGTTTTTTCCCTCATTTTTTGGTCTACTTGTAAAGAATAATCCTTTTATTGCTAAAACTAGTAAAATAACACTTGCAATAATTGTTACTCTTACCATATCTATTCCATCAGTAAGATTTACTAAAAATTCTCCAATTGATTCTAATGATACAACTTCTGTTACTACTAAAATAGCAATAATTGAAACAACTAAAATTATAATTGAAAATATTTTTAATGCTAATTTGTCTAAAAATTTCATATTTCTATCCTCCATTTATTACTCATTTGTGTTTTCTTCGTTATTATTTTCTTCTTCTTTTGATTCTTCTTCCGGTTTATCTGATTTCATATGAACGCCTTGAACATGAACATTTACTTCAACAACATTTAATCCTGTCATTGATTCAACTGTCTTTTTAACGCTATTTTGGATTTCAAATGCAACATCTGGAATTCTTGCTCCGTAATTTACAATAATGTTAACATCGATTTTAGCATCTTTCTCTCCAACATCAACTTTGATTCCTTTTGAATAGTCTTTCTTTTTGTTAAATACTGAAGAAATACCATCTGCAAAACCACCAGCCATTGAATAAACGCCTTGAATATCTGCTACTGCAATACCTGCATATGTAGCAACAGCTTCGTCAGAGATTTTTACTGTGTCATTTCCTTCACTTGAAAGTTCATCAACTTTTCCAAGTTCATCGTTTTTAACTTCTTCAACTTCCTCAACTTTTTCTTCATTATTCTCGTCCATAATCTTTTCCTCCAATAATTACTTCTTAAAAAATTATATCAATACTTAATATTTTTTACAATAAACTATTTAAAAAACTCTCCTATTTCAATATGATTTCCTCTTAAGAAATCTTTAGCATTCATTTTTTTAGAGTTTTCTCCTTGAATCTCTATTACAGATATAATTCCTTCTTTAGCTCTAATAAATAGACCTATTCTATCTGAGCTAAATAATACTTCACCTGGTTTAGAATCTTCATATTTAATATGAGCATTTTCTTTTACTATATTTTCAAATTCATCTCTAGATAGACTATCTACTAACCAAAATTTTATTTTTTTATCATTTAAGAAAGAATATGTACCCATTATTGGGTTTAATCCTCTTACTAAATTTTTAATCTCTTTTGATGTCTTTTCTTCGTAATTAATCTTAGACATCTCTTTATCTAAAAATGGAGCAAGTGTATATTCTTCTGGTTGAACTGTTCTTGTTACTGTTCCATCTTCAATTTTCTTGATTGATTCAACAAGCATTCTAGATCCAATCTTTGATAGTCTTGCCCATAAATCTCCTGTTGTTTCATCTGGATCTATTTCAACTTCTTCTTGAACAATAATATCTCCTGCGTCCATTTTTTCATTTATATACATTATTGTAACGCCTGTTTTTTCGTCACCATTTAGTATTGCCCATTGAATTGGTGCTGGTCCTCTATACTTTGGAAGCATAGATGGATGAAGGTTTATGCATCCAAGTTTTGGAATACTAATAAATGATTTTGGAAGAATTACACCATATGAAACAACAACTATTAAATCTGGATTTAATGCTCTTATTTCATCTTTAAATTCATCATTTTTAGAAATCTTTTCTGGTTGATATATCTTAAATCCTTTTTCTAATGCATATTCTTTTACTGGACTATATATAACCTTCATTCCTCTTCCAGATGGTCTATCTGGTTGAGTTACAACACCTACAATTTCAAATCCAGCATTATAAATATTTTCTAATGCTTCTTTAGAAATATCTGGTGTACCCATAAATAGTATTCTCAAATAAAATCCCTCTTTTCTATTTTTTGTCTTCATTATTAGCATCTGGAATAACTGTTTCTAATGTTCCAGGAAGCACTTTTTCAATAAATAAATGTCCATCCAGATGATCTATTTCATGTGCTAAACATTGTGCAAGTAAATCTTTTCCTTCAACTCTTACTTTCTTTCCATCTAAATCTAATGCTTCAACAACAATTTCCTTTGGACGTCTAACTTTTCCAAATTTGTTAGGAAAACTTAAGCAACCTTCCTCGCATTCTTGTTCACCTTTACTAGATATTATTACTGGATTAATTAAAACAAATTGTGTATTTTCTTCATAAAGATCAATAACAATTATTCTTTTTAATACTCCGACTTGTGGTCCAGCTAAGCCTAAGCCGTCCCATTTATGCATTGTGTCAAGCATATCTTGAGCAAGTTCTTTAATTTTATCATCAATAACATCAATTTCTCTTGCTCTCTTATTTAATATTTCATCGCCCTCATATCTTAAATTTCTAATTGCCAATTTTCTTCCTCCTAATTCATTGAGTTTGGATTAATATCTACAACAATAGATGTATCTTTTTCATTCGATTTTATTTCATCTACTATTGCATAATTTATTAAATCTAATACCTTATTTGAAACTTTACACTTAATAACAATTCTCCACCTATATTTTCCTTGGATTTTATCTATTGGTGAAGGAACTGGATTATAAGCTAAAATGGTATTGTCTTTTTTCTCTAGTATTTTTTTATATACTCTATCTGATATTTTTTTGATTTCAGATAGATTTTTTCCATTAAATCTAACAAGTATTATATCGCAAAAAGGCGGATACTTCAACTTTTTTCTCAAATCTATTTCTGCATCATAGAAAAGATCATAGTCTTGTTTTTGTGCATAAATAATTGCATAATGATCTGGATTATAAGTTTGAATAATAACCCTTCCTGGATTTTCATGTTCTCTGCCTGCTCTACCTGATACTTGTACTAATGTTTGAAACGTTCTTTCAACTGCTCTATAGTCATCTAAATTAAGTGCTGCATCTGCTGCTAAAACTCCTACTAAAGTAACATTTGGGAAGTGATGACCTTTTACAATCATTTGAGTTCCAATTAAAATATCTATATTTTCATCCTTAAATTTATTTAATATAGCTTCATGTGATCCTTTTTTAGTAACAGTATCAATATCCATTCTAATAGTTGATGCTTCAGGAAATAGTTTATGAATTTCTTCTTCAACTTTTTGTGTTCCTGTACCAAAGTATTTTACTTTGCTTCCACCACACTCTGGACAAGTAGATATTGCATATTCTTCATGTGAGCAATAATGACATTTTAGTTTATTTTCTCTCATATGATATGTAAGAGACACGTTACAGTTTGGACATTTAGCAACGTAGCCACAGTCTCTACACATAACAAATGTTGAATAGCCTCTCCTATTTAAATAAAGCATCGTTTGCTTTTTACTTTTTAAATTCTTTTCTATTTCTTCCTTTAATCTTTCAGAAATCATTGAACGATTTCCTTTTGAAAGTTCATATCTCAAATCTATTATTTCAACACTTGGAAGAATAGAATTATTTGCTCTTTTTCTTAATGTATAAAGATTTATCTTTCCATCTTTAGCATCTTTCATTGTCTTTAAATCCGGTGTTGCGCTTCCTAAAACTAGTGGACAACTTTTTACACTACTTAAATATTTTGCAATATCTTTTGCATGATATCTTGGAGTTGAATCTGCTTTATAACTTGAATCATGTTCTTCATCAATAATAATTATCCCAATATCATCCATTGGAGCAAATATTGCTGATCTTGCTCCAACAACGACTTTTGCTGTTCCTTCCTTTATCTTGTTCCATTCATCATATCTTTCACCTTGAGATAATTTTGAATGAAGTACTGCAACAATATTTTCTCCAAATCTAGACAAAAATCTATCAACCATTTGAGGTGTAAGTGATATTTCTGGTACTAATACTATTGCTCTTTTTCCATTTTCTAAAACTTTTGCTATTAATTGAAGATATATTTCTGTTTTACCAGATCCTGTAATACCATAAATAAGATTAGTTGAATTTATCTGTTTATCTACATCTTTTGCTATTTTATTATAGCAATCTTGTTGCTCTTTGTTTAAATCTTTTGGACTATCTTTAGATATTTTTTTATGTATGAATGGATTTCTTTCAATTTTCTCTGATTCAAATCTAATAAGTCCATTTTTTTCTAATGTTTTAAGAACAGCGCTAGATGCATCTGCTAAAACTTCTAAATCTGATTTATAGACTCCTTCATTATTTTCTAAAAATCTTAATATTCTAATATGATTTTCTCTTTTTATTTTTTTCTCTTCTATAAATCTATCTAAATCATCTTTTTCTATGTTAAGATAAACAAAGTTTCCTTTTTTATCTTTCATTCTATTTTGTTCATCTTTTGATAGTGTTCCTGGAGCTAGCATTAATTTAATACAATCAGAAATATTGCAAAAATACTTTCTTGCCATAAGGCGCGCAAGCTCAATATTGTCTTTGCTTAAACTATTTTCTTCAGTAACTTTCAAAATATCTTTGCATTCAAATTCTGAAGTTTTCTTTATATTAATTACAAAACCATCATCAGATGTTTTGTTTCTTCCGAAAGGAATAGATACTCTAGATCCAATATGAACATTGTTTTCTAATTCTTTTGGTACGCTATAATCGAAAACTCTATTTAATGCTTTTGCATTGTTATTAATAATAACTTCTACAAACATTTTTTTGTATCCATCTCCTTTCTTCATATATTTTAATATTATTCTAGCCTTTATAAATATATCATAAAGGCAAAAAAAAATCTATATTATAAATATAGATTTTTCTTTATATTTAGATATTTTCATCTTTATCTTCTTGTCCTTCAAGTCTAGCTTCTTGTCTTATAATTTCCTCAATAATATTTACAGTTTTTTCTAGGTTGTCATTTTTAATTACATAGTCATAAGCGCCAATTTTTGATTCTTCATAATCAAATCTGTTTAGTCTTAGAATAATCTCTTCTTCTGAAGGTTTATCGACTCTGTTTTCTAATCTTCTTCTTAGTTCTTCTTTAGGAACTCTTAAGAAAATTGTTACAACTTTAATTCCTTCTAAAGAATCTTTTAAAGCTTCCGTACCATTAACATCAATATCTTTAATGATAATACCTTCTTTTGAAGCATCATTTAGGAACTTTTTAGAAGTCCCATAATAATTATTGTGATGAATATCATATTCGTATAATTCACCATTTCTGATTTTTTCTTCAAATTGTTCTTTGGTTAAGAATACATATGTAACGCCTGGAACGTCTCCGTCACGTTGTGGACGAGATGTATAAGATGGAATAGATTTAACATTGCTCATTCTAAGCATTATTTCTTTTTTAATAGTATCTTTTCCTGCTCCTGCAACACCTGATAATATAACTAACATAAATATTATCTCCTTTTCATATTATTCCTTTGTTTCTTCTTCGTCAGAAACCGCTTTTACCTTTCCTGCTGCAATTTCTTCAGCTGCAATAGTAACTGGAGAAGTTGCATCTGTATCAACTAATTTTTCTGCTCCTGCAGCAATTTGTCTTGCTCTTCTTGAAGCCATAATAATTAGTGAATATCTGTTATCTCCAATTTTTTCTAATAGTTCTGAAACTGTTGGTTTTACCATCATTTTAAAGTTACCTCCTAAAATTAGTCATTTTCTTCTTCATCATCTTCATCATCTGCATCTACTCTGGCTGCTATTGTTTCTGGTTGAACAGCAGATAATATTACGTGTCCTGAGTCCATTATGATAACTGATCTTGTTCTTCTACCATAAGTAGCATCAATTGCCATTTTAGAATCTTTAGCTTCTTGAATTATTCTTTTAATCGGAGCTGATTCTGGACTAACAATTGAAATAATTCTTTCTACTGAAACAATATTACCAAATCCTATATTAATAAGTTGCATAATTCATCTTCCTTTCTTACTCAATATTTTGTATTTGTTCTCTAATGTTTTCAACTTCTGTCTTTACTTCAATTACTCTATTTGTTATATCTAAACAATTTGCTTTAGAAGCTATTGTATTAGTCTCTCTATTGATTTCTTGTACTAAGAAATCAAATTTCTTTCCAATTGGAGATTCACTTTTTAAGAATACTCTAAATTGAGATATATGTGATTTAAGTCTTGTAAGCTCTTCTTCAATTGAACTTTTATCAGAAAAATATACAATTTCTTGTGCTAGTCTGTCTTTATCTACTACATCTGTTTTTAATAATTCTTTTATTCTGTTTTCTAATTTTTCCATATAGTCTGTTACAACTGTTTGAGAAAAATCTGTTATTTCATTTACTTTTTGTTCAACAAAATTAATTCTATTTTCTAAATCTTGTACTAGTTTTTCACCTTCAGCTTCTCTCATTGAAACGAAGTTTCTTAATGCTTCTTCTAGTGCCTTCATTAAATCTTGTTCTAATTCTTCAGATTCATCTTCTTCATCAATTTTTAGTATTTCTGGAAATCTTGAAAGTTCTAATGCTGTAATAGTATTTGATAGACCGGTATCTTCTGCAAGACCATTTAATTCATCTAAATAAACTTTAGCAAGTTCTCTGTTCATCTTGATTGAAATACCTTTACTAGAAAAGTTTTCAAAATTAATGTATACATCAATTTTTCCTCTTGATATCTCTTGAGATATTCTAGTTCTTATTTTATCTTCAAAACTATTAAACATTCTTGGAAGTCTAATATTGATTTCACTATATTTGTGATTAACTGATTTGATTTCTACTGTAAAATTTCTGCCGTCGTTTTCAACTCTTCCACGGCCAAAACCTGTCATTGATTTAATCATTATTTATTTTCCTTCTTTTTTGATTTTTTTGTTTTCTTTTCTTCTTCTTCTTCAAATTCATCTATGTAACTTTTCTTTTCTTCTTTTAAAATCTCTTTTACATCAGATAAATCGTCATGATATTTTATTTCTCCAGATTTAAATATTAATAATGCTTTTATTACATAATAAAATGCTATTAATCCTGGAACAACTATTGATAGTTTCATAAAGAATGGACTTGCCATTAAATAAAAATATGGAACATATAATGAAAACACACTTATGAGTAATAATTCTATTCCAATTAACGCTGTTCTTTTTGACTGTCTTCTATATGCAACTTCAATAACAATTACCGTAATTATTATAATAAATAGTGCTAAATATTTCATTGCAATTTCGAATGATACTTCATCTAAGAATCTAAAAATCACATTTACTACGCATAAGAACACCATTATTATAATTGCAATTAATAAGTTATGAAATATTGATTTAAAAATTTCATTTTTCAAATCAAATGGTAATTTTCTTTTTTCTTCTATTTCTTTTTCTGCAAGTTCTAGTTTTTCTTCATCATAACTATCACTTGGTTTAATACTTTTTTTCAAAATAGTCTCCTTTCAAAAAGGTTTCATCTTTAGTTTTCAAGTTCGTACATTATGATAGATGCCATCATTATTGGAGCTGTTTCTGTTCTTAGAATTCTATCTCCTAATGATACTACTTTGATGTTTTCTAATTTTACCATTTCTACTTCTTCTGGAGATAGGCCTCCTTCTGGTCCAATAATAATTCCTATTCTATATGAATCTTTTTTATCTATATTTTTTAATGCTTCTTTAATATATAAGTTTTCTTCATTTTCATATGCAAGAAGCATTAAATCATATTCATCTTTTTTCTTTATAACATCTGATAGCTTTATAATAGATTCTACTTTTGGAATGCTATTCCTTTTAGATTGTTTTGCAGCAACTTCTGCAATTTTTTGCCATCTTTCTATTTTTTTAAGTTTATCTTTCTCATTTGGGAATTTTACGATTGATCTATTCATTGAAACTGGAATAAAACTGTTCGCACCAAGTTCTACACATTTTTGAATAATTAATTCCATCTTATCAAATTTGGGAAGTCCTTGATAAATATCAAGTTGTACTTTTTCTTCTTTTACTTCAAGTTCTTTTACTATAGATAATTTAACTTCACTATTTGAAATTTCTTTAATCTCGCATTCAAATGATCTATTTTCTCCTACTACTGAAACATCTATATGTGTTCCAATATCTAATCTTAAAACATTTTTAATGTGATTAACATCATCGCCTAAGATTTTTATAATAGAGCCATCTATTTGGTTTTCTTCAACGAAAAATTTTCTCATAATACCCTTTCTAACATTTATGTATTATATCATAGAAAGAAAAAGAAATAAAGAGAAAAATAGAGATTTTTAAAGAAATTTAAAGATATACATATTTTAAATTTTTTTCTTTTAGGTATTGATTTTTAAATCTCATTAATATATAATTTCATTGTTGAAACATTCCTCGTTAGCTCAGTCGGTAGAGCGCCCGGCTGTTAACCGGTAGGTCGTCTGTTCGAGCCAGACACGAGGAGCCACGAACAAGAAAGTTTTTAACAAACTTTCTTGTTTTTTTATATAAAGGAGAAGCACATGAAAAACGTAAAAGAAAAATTAAAAAATTTATGGAATTTTTTTACAACATATGAAAAATGTTGGTTTTTTAGCATATTAATATTATCAGTTATATTTGCTTTCCTATTTCCTGAAGAAGATGTTAATGGAATAAATGGAAAAATAATAATGGCACTTTATTTAGCAGATATATTCTTTAACATTTTATGCGAGCTACTAATTTCAAAGCAAAGTAAATGGAATTTTATAGTATCACTATTTGTCGAAGTTACAGAAATTGCTATTTGTATACTTCTTGCATACAGATTTGCAACAATGGCAACAACAATATTCTTCTGGATTCCAATCGATATTATAAGCTTTATTAACTGGCATAAACATCCAGATGAAGTTGAAGAAGATTTAACTAAAGTTAGAAAACTAAGTGGTCTTGCTGAAGTACTTTGCATTTTAGGTATTATTGTTTGGACAGCTGGTATTGGTTATTTCTTAACAACACTTGATTTTGGAACAGATTTATTTGGTGGAAATGAATTATTAGAAGTAATTGTTTGTTATTTAGATGCATGTGTGTCTGCTGTAGCTGTATTAAATGGAATATTTATTTTCTTAAGATATAGAGAGCAATGGATTGCTTGGTATCTTGATGCAATATTAGAAGCAATAATAAACATTTTAGCTGGACAATACGTACTTCTTGTACTAAAAATTGGATACTTAACAAATACGACATATGGTTATATAAAATGGACAAAATATATTAAAGAGCATAACACTGAAGAAGATAAATCATTAATATAAAAGAAAGCTACCTTAAAGGTAGCTTTTCTTTTTTATTTTTTTCTTACATAAGTAACATATTCATATCTATATGGAAATCTTTCATCATCTGGTCCAGTCATTCTCTCTTCTACTTCCCATTCTTCTTCAGAAATTCTTGGGAATACAGTGTCTCCTTCAAAATCATGATCAATTTCTGTTACATACATTTTTTCTGTATATGGAAGAAGTTGTTTATATACTAAACCTCCTCCTATTACAAAACATTCTTCACTATAATTGATGTATTCTTTTAAATCATTAATATCATGAACTATTTCTACATTATCATTATCTACAGTAAAATCCATGTTGTGTGTCAATACAACGCTTTTTCTATTTGGAAGAACTCCACCAAATGATTCAAATGTTTTTCTTCCCATAATAACTGTATGATATTCTGTTAATTCTTTAAATCTTTTAATATCGTTTGGAATACTCCATAGAAGTCTTCCATCATTTCCAATAATATTATTTTTTGCTTTTGCAACTATTATACTTAACATATCTTACTCCTCATCAAAACTTTTTAATTCTGCATATTTTTCTTTTGGGAAATTCTCATCATATGGAATATCACCAAATATTTCTGGCATATCTTCTTTAAATTTTAATAAAAGTGGAATTAGAATTTGTCTAATTGCTGGGTGTGTATGATTTGAACATCTTAATGTTAAGATGTGTTTCCACTCTCTTATGTTTGCTGTCATAGAATACTCTGCAGCTGTTGAGTGTGGTAAAATCATTCTTAATTGATCTGGAATAGCTCCTGCTTTAGACATTTCTAAATAGCTTTTTTCCATATTTTCTAAAGCTTCTTTCCACATATCATATAATTCTGTTCCTTCTTCTATATGACATGGTTTAATAATTTTTATTTCATTATCAAATTTATTTTTTCCATAATTACAATATCTTGTAGATTCTACAGAAAATGATGCAAATCTATGTCTTGTTAAATCTTTATATGTACCAATATCTCCGCATATTCTAACTGAAACTTTTTCATGTTCTAAAACTGATTCATGTCCTCTTGAAATACAATTCTTTAGTAAACTTTTATAACTATCTTCTGTAATACTTCCTTCTGATCTGTAGCACATTCTGCATGCTCTTTCAATTCTTTTCATGATCTTTACGCCGTCATAATCTTCAACGTAAATAACTGGATCTACTAATCTCATATTTTGCCCTCCATTAAATTATTTCTACAATCTTTATATCATTATGAAAATAAAAATTCAACTATAAAAAAAAAAGAATTGTATAAATACAATTCTTTTCATTTATCTATTTTTTTTAATAATTTTCACCTTTACCTTCTGGTAATGCTGGGTAATCTAAAACTACTCTGATTTGCATTACATACTTAATTGCTCTGATGAATTTACTATTTTTAACTCTTTGCCATAATGATGGTCTTACGTCAAATCTAGTTTCTTCTAAATATTGAGCATATTCTGGTGTAGCTTCAACATTTTCTTCAACTGGAGCATTATCTTCAGCTGGTACTATTGCTGCTACAGCCTCGTTAACAATAGCTGCTGCAGGAGCTGCTTTTGTAACTTTTTGAGTTTCAACTTCTTCTGTTTGAGCTTCTTCAACTCTTCTAATCTCTTCGAAGTCTTCCATTGGAGCTGGAATATATTTAAGTGCTTCTGCAATTTCAATACCAATAAAGCTTAATGCTTTTGATCTATCATCAATTCTTTCCATATCTATTTCAATATGAAGATTTGATTCTAAGTTATTTACTTTAGCTTCAATTAATTTAATAGCACTTTGATAATCTTCAGCTTCTTTATCTTTAGCTTTTCCGATAATTGTTAAAGCTTCTGTAACATCTGAAGGATATTTTGTCTCTAATTTCTTAACAATTTCCTTCCAGTTTTTAGCTTTTGCTTTAACAACTTCAGTAGCGTCCTTTAAAACGCTAGCAAGCTTAATATTCTTTTCTCTTTGTCTTATCAAACTTTCAATTTTCTTTGTATTTTCTTCAAATTGATTTGTAGCATATTCTACCAAATCATAAGATGCTTTATAAACACTTCTTGGAAAATTCTTTTTCTTAGGATATTCCAATAAGTATGTTTTAATAGATTCAACTAAGTCTTTAAAATATGAATCGTCTTCTAATTGTACTATTTGTTTCTTACTATTAGGGTTGATCAATTTTTGAACTTTGTCGATATTTGATAATATTTTTTCTTCCGTGATCACCATTTTCACGTTTACTATGCCTGACTTTTGGAAAAATGACATTGTAAACTTACCTCCTTCGTATCAATCTAATTAAATACTAATGTAATTATATAGTTATCTTTTTTATTATTCAAGATATTTTTAATTACATTTTGGTTACAATTTAGTTAATTTATTGATACTTTACTTGATTAATTTTTTAATTTCCTCGTGGCGCTTGATTTTTAGAGTTGTCGTTTTTATTAACTCTTGATCTGTAAGGGTTATATCTTTTATGTATTTGTAAACAGGCATTGTTTTATTAACCTCTTTTACCTTCTCCCAAACCAAATCTTTTGCTTCTTCTAGTGTTTTTACATTATATTCTTTTGGTAATTTTTCCATATCCATAACAATTTCTGCAGATATTTTTAAATCACCATCATCTGGTGCTCCATAGACAAAGCTTTCTTTTACTGCTGGAAGTTCATTTAATAATGTTTCTAATTCTTCAGGATAAATGTTTTTACCATTTTGAAGAACAATAACATTTTTCTTTCTTCCAGTTATGTGTAAGAAATCTTGTGTGTCAAAATATGCTAAGTCACCAGTTAAGAACCATCCATCTTCTGTAAAAGATTCTTTTGTTTTTTCTGGTTCATTATGATATCCAAGCATTACTGAATCTGCTTTTACAGCTAACTCTCCAATGCCTTGTTCATCTGGATCGATTATTTTTCCTTCAACACTTGGGAATAATTTTCCAATTGAACCATATTTTACAGTTTTCATATGCTCTGCTGCAATAACTGGAGATGTTTCTGTTAAACCATATCCTTGGTAACATGCAATTCCCATTTCATTAAAAGCTTGCTCAACTTTAGGATCAAATGCGGCACCACCTGCAACGAAAAATCTTAGTTTTCCTCCAAGTTTTTTATGAATATCTTTAAATATTTCTTTTCTTCCATGAATACCAATTGCTTCTAAGATGTTACCCATCTTTCTACCTAAAATAACAACTGTTGTCTTTCCTTGTTTTTCAATTTGTTTCATAACTTGTTTAAACATCATTTCAAATAAAACTGGAACAGAAACCATAACTGTTATTTGATATTCATTTAAGTTATCAGCAATATGTCTTACTCCGTCACAAAATGCTATACAAGATCCACCTGCAAATGGACATAAGAATCCAACTGTACATTCAAATGTATGGTGAAGTGGTAAAAATGATAAGAATACATCTTTTTCACCATAATCAAACACTGATCTTATATCATTAACATTTGTACAAATATTTTTATGTGATAATTCAACAGCTTTTGATTGAGATGTTGTTCCAGAAGTAAATAACATTATAGACATTTTTTCATTGTCTATTTCTGCATCTAGAAAGCTTCTAGCGCCATTTTTAATTAAATCCTTACCGACTTGTACTAATTCTTTTTGTGAGTAAAAGTCACCTTCTTTAGTCTCTCTATCCATAGAAATAAAGAATTTAACTTTACCAATTTTTTCTTTAATTGCTTTTTGAATTGTATCTTCGTATTTAGATGAATAAAAGATTGCTTCCATTTCAGAACGTTCAATTAAGCTTAAAATTTCCACTTCTGTAAGTGCTCTATCTAATGGTACAACAATACCTGTACCACAAACAATAGCTAAATAAGCTTCTTGCCATTCATATCTATTTTCAGAAATAACTCCTATTCTTTTATCTTTAAGGCCTATAGAAATTAAAGCTGTTCCAAGAGCATTTATTTCATCAATATAATCTTTATATTTTATTGTTCTAAAAACACCTGGTGTTTCTGTCTTATATTTAAATGCATCACACTCACCATATTTTTCATATGTGTTTTGAACCATTTCTTTTAAGTTATTGAATTTTTCTCTCTTAAATAAGACTGGACTTTTTTTATGAACTCTTCCTTTAGCTTCAAGTTTTCCAACTTTAGCAAGTTCTTTTTCTAAAGCTCTATCTTTCTTTTCTTGTTCTTTTCTAGCTTTTTCTAATTCTTTCTCACGTCTTTTTTTGTTTTTCTCTTCTTCTTTTAAAAGCTTCTTATTGTTTACTTCATCACTCATGCTTTCTACTTCCTTTTTTATTCAAAAATACATCGTAATTATATATTCTTTTTGCCTTAAAATCAAGCTTTTTATCATTTCTAAGCTAGTTTTAAAAACTAGATAAACTTATTATAAAAACATAAAAAGCAAACAAAAAAGACTTAACCATTGGTTAAGTCTTTTTATTTAGCTTTTATTGAGTAACTGTTAACTGTACAGGTCTTGCAATTCCTCTTACTTCAGGATTGTAATAATCATAAACATCAACTGCACCACCAGTAATTGTCTCTGGATATAATGCTCTATATGTAATATTTAAATTAGATACTGTAGAATTTCTTCCTACATTTCTAACATATAGATTAATTGTATTATAGTTATATTCATATTTTTCTATTAATCCTTGGTGCTCTAATTTAGATAATGATTCTTCAATTACACTACATCCTTGTGGAATATAAACTTTAACTAATCCATTTACTATTGATTCACCACTGTTATTAGTAAATTCTATGTTTTGATTAATAATTCCTGTTACTTGAGTTTGACTATCCATTGTAAAGTGAACATCAATCTTACTTCCTTCATTTACTTCTTCAGTATATGGCTTGTAGTATTCTTCAATAATTTCATAGTATGCTGTTCCGTTTCCTGTTGATATTTCAACTTTTCCTTCATCATTTACATTTTCAAATATTGATTTGTATGAAGAAAGAACTTCGTCGCCAACATCAATCTTTCTTTCATCACCATTTACTCTAATTGTAACTGTCGTATTCTTAATCGACTCTTTAGCCATTCCAATATCAATAGCTTTTAATGCTAAGATTGTTCCTTGAGTTGTTCCATAAGAACCGTATCCTGATTTTGAAGCAACAATATATTTTATAAATGATTCAACAAGTTTCATTTCTTTATCTTTCTTAGCAAATGCCATTGCAGAAAGTGCTGTTGCTTGAACATCTTGTCTTGGTCCATATGTTCCCCAATAATCTCTTACTGTTGATGAAATATATGAATTATTTGTTGCTGGGTCTACTTTAGCTCTACCCTTTAGTATTGAAATTGCTTCATTATATTTTGAACTATCTGTATTTGCAAAAGCATTTGCCATAAGTGCAATTGTATATGAATCTAAGTCTGTAGATAGTTTTGTTTCTAAGTACTGAATTGATTTGTTTAATCTCTCTTCTTTTGGATTTGCTTCTGATAGTGCCCATATAATGTATGCATTCATTGATAAATCATCTGTTGTTGATGCATTTCCTATATATGTTGATCCGATTTCAAAATTTCCAATTACGCCTTGTTCGCCATATAAATAATCTTCCATTCTTGACAATACTTTTTCATCTATATCATAAACATCTTTTAAGTCATTTAGTTCCATTAAAGCAAATGCTGTTAGAACTGTTTCTGCTGGATCGTTTCCATATAATGAGAATCCTCCAGGTGTTCCTTTTGTCTCGAATGTTAATAATCTTTGATATCCTGAAGAAATATATTCTAATGCTTTAGATTCTATTTCTTCATTTACTTTTTTACCATTTCTTAAATATTTTAATATTAATATATCCGGATATAGTGAAGAAGATGTTTGCTCTAAGCATCCTGTTGGCATTCTAAGCATATCTTCTAATCCTTCAACAGCTTCTGTCTTAAGTGAAGGTGAAAGCTTAACTGTAAGTTTTCTTGTTCCTTCAATTATTGTTCCTTTTGTAAAGTAATCTGTTGAATATTTCTTTTCAACAGAACCACTAGATAGTGTTTCTTCAACTAATAATCCGTTTGGTTTAACTGTCATTGTTCTTTCTACAATATCTTTTAGTCCACTTGAACTTTCTGCCTCAACTCTTAATGTACAATCTCCAAATTTATTTATTGTAACTGGTACATAAACCATTACTTGATTGTTTGCAGGAACTGTAAATTCTTCTGTATATTCACCGATTGTTGACCAATCATTTGTTACAACTTTTAATTTAATTGAATTATCTGTATCTTCATAGTTGTGAATTGTAACTGGAATATTTGTATAATCTCCAACTACACTATTTGCTGGCATTGAAAAGTCTACAAAGAAGTCTTGGAATACTTTAAATGTTTTAGATGAAGAACCAATTCTACCATCTTTTGTATTTCCTACAACTTGAATATCCCATGTTGTGATATTATCACTAATTGGAACCTCAATACTTCCTTTACCTTTTTCAACCGCAACTTCTGGTATAAATGCTAAGCTTTCTAAGAACACATTTCTTACTTTAGCTTCTTTTGTTTGTTCTCCCGTAGTACTTCCTGTAGGTACTTCTGCTTCATATGATACATCTTCATAACTATCATCTGATTTAACACTACTTGAAAAACTTTGGATTGGACTAAATGAATCAATAATTCTGCCTACAGAAGAGCTTGCTCCTGAATTATCTTCAATACTATCAAATTGATTTACATCCATAGCTGGAGATGTAGATGTAGATGGTATATAAGGTTCCGAATGCATACTAGACATAGATGATGTAATAGTTGAATTTGATTCATTGTATATATATATTAGTCCAATTGCTGCAAATGTTAAAATAATTACAAGTATTGTTGTTGCAAAGCTTCCATCTAATTGAATTGTAACACTACCATCACTATTAATAATTTTATTCTTAGACGCATCTTTTTTACCATCTCCAGTAAATACTGAAGAAATTGTTTTAGAATCTTTCTTAGCATATATTATTTTTCCAATGGCGTATAAAGCAACTGGAATCAAAAGAATTTTAGCATATTCATAAACACGAGTATTGGTCATTTCCAAAATATAATACGTTAGTATATAAATTACCATTGCCTTTGAAAGCACTTTACTATATCTATAGACAAATCCTTTCGCACCTTTTATATCATCTGCTTTCTCTTTATTAGCTCCATATACGCATAGCCAAATTACAATTGGAATACCTATTATAATTGGATATGCGTCTTCTAATAACAGCATTGAAAAAACCATATATGGTATTGGAAGAAGAACAATTTCAAATAAATACTCATAAATAAAGTTTCTATAATGCTTAAAAGCAAACACATATAATATAATAGCTAGTATTAATCCTCCTAAGACGGTATGACTTGAATATGTATATTCATCTAAAATACTATACATTATAATAGTAATATATAAGATTGCTGCAGCATCTAAAATCCAGATTTTTTTAGAATTTTTTACAATTTTCCATATTACTAATACCAATAGAATTATTAGTAATAATCCTCTTCCTAGTTCTATACGCTCTGATCCAGACATATCTTTATAATCATTATGTGATAAAACTGGGGTAAAACCTGAACCAGATTGTCTTAACATGCAAGCCATAAATTTAGATTCGTCCTTGCCTTCAACTATACTTGCATAAAGATCTGCTGCTGTTATTCCATCAGTTAGTTCTACATCTGATAAAGCAATTTTAATATTATCAATTGATAAATCGTTATCAGCAAGTGAAAGTACTGCTTCATCTAATATACTTAATAAAACATTGGCATCTACATCTTGATTTTTTTCATCCTTAGCCGCAAATGTAATATTTAATTTATCACCTGGTTTATACTCTTCACTTGGAAGAGAAATATCTATATCTAACGCTTTTGATGGTCTAACAAAAATAGTTTTCTTGTTCAATCTATATGGATCAATAGCTTTTCTGCCACCAGTAGTTGTAGAAATATACGAATAGTTATTTCTATTTCCTGATAAATTGTCAGGATCAAACGAATAAATATCAATAATACCATCTATTCCTTCATCAAGAGATATAGCTGCTTCATCGCTATCTGTTGAAAATAGTTTAAGTATACTACCATTTTTTACTAATGCAATTCTTGATTTGCTTATTCCTGTACTTGATTTTATTTCAATGTTAATGTCATCTTTTTCGTTATAAACAAGTTTATCTGTTTTAACAATATTTGTATAAGAACTTGAAACACCAATTATTTGAGCATAATTTACTGAATGTCCTTCAGCATCTTCACTTAAAACAGTTATTGTAGCATCAGCATTTCCAATAAAAGTTGAACTATCAGAAGCTTCTATTGTAAATTTTCCAAATCCATTTTCATCTGTTACAACTTGTTTTGTAATTTTTCCATCTATACGTACAGTATTTCTTGTTTTAAGTGGGCTTCCATCAGCTTTCTTAGTAAAGATGAAAACATCTTGTTCGATTCCTGTAAGAAGATTTCCATATTCTGGAAGCATTTCTATTCCAATTATATCTATACTAGCTTTATATGCTTTTTCTGTTTCTACAAAATAATTTGACGAATCAACAGCTCCAATCCTGAAGTTAATTGGTTCTGTATCTGAAAAAGAATAATGAAATGTATAATTACCATTTACATCAGTCATTCCATCTGTATATTTTTCATCATTAATGTATACTGAAATATCTGCTTCAGAAACTGGTTCACCAAAGAAATAATTTGCTTTAACTGTAAATTCTCCATTATCACCAACTAGATAAGCATCTTTATCTGATTCAACATTAATTTCATACTTTGGAGTAATATATGGATTAACTTTAAATGATTTTGTTTCTGTTATACCTCCAGAAATAACTTCTAGTCTATAAATTCCACTATTTACTTCATTAGCAAGTTTAAAGTTTCCAGATATAATACCATACTCTGAAGAAGGCGCCTTTTGGCTATATACTTTATTATCATTTCCATCATAAATAAGTACTTGTATTTCCTTCTCAGCAATAGGCTTTTTTGAATAACCATCTAGAATCATAGCGCTGAAATTTACATTATCGCCTGGTTTATAAATACCTTTATCTAAATTGATAACAATATTTTGGCTTCCACCATCTCTTACTGTTATACTAGCAATTGTTTTTTTAGAAAAAATCCCCTTTTTCCCTTTTATCTCTAAAGTATAATTTCCTGTTTCTAAGTCTTCAGGAATTTTTACTGAAACATTTGCTGCTTCACCTTTTTTTGCTCTAGCAGTAGCAGTTGTTTTTCTAACAACTTTATTTTTTCCGTCCCTTAATTTTGCTACAATTTTTCCACCAATTACGTCTGTATTGCCAGAATCACCATTCTCATAAATGGTAACAATAGCATTAAGTTCTGAACCGCTATAGCATTCATTACCTACAATAGCTTTAACCATTATTTTTTCTTCTGCCAAACCTCTTAAAATCTGATATATAGAAAAAAGAACAACTAAAACTATAGCAAGCTTAAGTATTTTTGAGAAATTTTTCTTTAAAAATCCTTTAATCTTCACTATATTCCCCTTTCATAAATTAAAATAAAATTTTACTAAAATTTATAATCATACACAATTATTATATATATAATAAAAAAAATAATCTACGAAATTTATATTAAATTTATATAACAAAAAAAGAAGCCTTTCGGCTTCTTTTTTTATCTGCTTTTTAAATAAATACAACATCTTTTCCTGTAAGATCAGGCCACTCTATATCTTCTGACGTTGAAGTATTTTCATAGTCATATGTACTTTCAATTCTATAAATTTTTTCTCCATCTTGTAATATATTAGTCTCTGATTTATCAATATATTTGTATAATCTATAATCTCCTTTATCAATCCAAAACTCAGAATCATTTGTTGTTATTACATAATAATTTCTTCCATTTTCACTTGCACTTTTAGTAAACGATGGTGTATATAGTAATTTTGATAGATTTATATATATAGGCAATGAATCATCCCAAGCAAGAAGTGTATCTGTGTCTGAAAACAAAATTGGGAAATGGGTTTTTACTTTTTCATAATGAAAAATTTTATGTGGAGAAACCATATATATTTCTTTTCCATTATTTTTATTAACTAAGAGCATTAAGTCATCACTTGAATCAACATAGATTTCATTTCCTTCTGCTGGATTTACAAATGAATAATCTCCTTGATAAAAATTATGCTCACTTTTTCTAGTCTCTTTAATAGTACCGTCTTCTAATATATATTTTGAATTCGTAACTAATTTTAAGTCTTTTCCCTCAAGTTCATCAAGTTTTGCAGCTGACTTTCTTAAAATGTTAGCTGTATAATTCTTTGAAACTAAAAATATAACAATCGCAACTATTATTAAAAACAATAAAAATTTTAAAAACTTCTTCATACTTTACTCCTATCTAGCAACTCTTTGTCTAATTTTTTCAATTAAACCATTGCTATTGATTTCGTCATACGTAAATGTGAAATTAAGCTCGTCTATATATTTTTGATCTACATCACTTTTTGTTTTTACACTTTTAATAGTTGCTTCATCCATATTAATTTCTACTTCTTTTAAATCACTAAATACTGTAAAAAGTGAAATTGCTATATCTTCTTGCATGTACTCTTCCATCTGCATATCATAATAAACTGTAAGTTTATTATTTTTATAATCATATTTTTTTACAAATCTTGAATATGGAACTTTTGTCATAGCCATATCTATATCTTTTGCATTTTCTACAGATAGATTACTTAGTGTATATATGTCTGAATTTAATATAACTCTTCCATATAAAATTCCTTGGACTGTTCCTTGTTCTGTACCCAATTGTATAATAACAGCATTTTTTCCTATTTGATTCATATATAATGTTGCTTCATTTCCAAAGCTTGAATTACCTGCTGAATGTGAACCCAGTTCCATTTCTTCATTAGAACCATTCTTTGAATAGTATTCTTGAATATCTGTAGATTTAAAATTAATGTTTTCTTTAGCATAAACTACAATTTTTTCATCTACAAAGTAAACATTTTCTTTTTCTTCATCATAGTTTTTATCTACGTCCTCTATATTAGTAATTGCCTCTCCTGTTCTTTGTCCATTATAAACCCATGTAGATCCTATTACATCTAATTTTATTTCGTCTCCATTTTCATTTTTTGTATATAGTTCAGGAGCATTTTCTATTGTATCGTATTGTTTGTTTCCTATAAGTCCCTTTTCATAGTTTCTATAATCAATCCAAATATAAAGTGCTGCAATTAATAATATAATTACAACTATAATAAAAACTATAAAACCTGTTTTCTTTTGTGTCATAAATTAATCCCTCCTTAATTTACTTACAATTATTTTATCTATAATAAAATTTTATGTCAATAAAAAAAGCTATAGGAAAACCTATAGCTTTTTATCTTAAAATTCGATTTTTGATTCAATATATTTTCTTAAATCTTCAATCTTTATTCTTTCTTGTTCCATTGTGTCTCTATCTCTTATTGTTACACATCCATCTTCTAATGTTTCAAAATCTATTGTTACACAGTAAGGTGTACCAATTTCATCTTCTCTTCTATATCTCTTTCCAATAGATCCTGCTTCATCATAATCACACATAAAGTGTTTTGCTAGATCATCATAAACCTCTATAGCTTTATCTGATAATTTCTTAGAAAGTGGAAGAACTGCAACTTTATATGGAGCTAGTGCTGGATGTAAGTGAAGAACAATTCGTGTGTCTCCTTCTGCAATTTCTTCTTCATCATATGCATTACATAAGAACGCTAAAACAACTCTGTCTGCACCAAGTGATGGTTCAATAACATATGGAATATATTTTTCGTTTGTTTCTGGATCTAAATAAGATAAATCTTGTTTTGAATGATCCATATGAGCTTTAAGATCATAATCTGTTCTATCAGCAATACCCCAAAGTTCACCCCATCCAAATGGAAATGCAAATTCTATATCTGTTGTTGCATTACTATAAAATACAAGTTCTTCTTTAGAGTGATCTCTTAATCTAATGTTTTCTTTCTTCATTCCTAAAGATAGAAGCCAATTTTCTGAAAAGTCTTTCCAGTATTTATGCCACTCTAGGTCTTCTCCTGGTTTTACAAAGAATTCAAGTTCCATTTGTTCGAATTCTCTTGTTCTAAATGTAAAGTTTCCTGGTGTAATTTCATTTCTAAATGCTTTACCAATTTGAGCTATACCAAATGGTACTTTCTTTCTTGATGTTCTTTGAATATTTCTAAAATCAACAAATATACCTTGAGCTGTTTCTGGTCTTAAATATATTTCTGCTGTAGAATCTTCTGTAACACCTTGAAATGTTTTAAACATAAGATTGAATTTTCTTATATCAGTAAAGTTTGTTTTACCACATTTTGGACAAGGAATTTTATTGTCAGTAATAAATTTTACTAACTCCTCGTTTGTCATACCATCTGCAATCATATCTTTTCCTTGTTCGTGTGACCATTCTTCTATAAGTTTATCTGCTCTATGTCTTGTTTTACAATCCTTACAGTCAATTAATGGATCTGAAAATCCACCAACGTGCCCTGATGCTACCCAAGTTTCTGGGTTCATAAGAATAGCTGCATCTAATCCTACAACATCTCTTCTTTCTTGAATAAATTTTTTCTTCCACGCATTTTTAACGTTTTGTTTTAATTCGTTTCCAAGTGGTCCATAGTCCCAAGTATTAGCAAGACCTCCATAAATTTCAGAGCCTGGATAAACATATCCTCTGCTTTTACATAGACTAACTAATTTTTCCATTGAATCTAACATAATAAACCTCCTTTATTTTGCTTAAGAACACATAGCTTTTTCTGGAAAAACAAAAAAGCTTATGTCCTTAGCATAAAGCTAGGGACGTAAGCTCTACTTACGCGGTTCCACCCTAATTGGCTTAAAAGCCCACCTTAATTAAAATCTGCTCCAAAGTTCCAAATCAAATCTATTATTACTTGTTTTTCACTATCACAAGCTCACTATAAATAACTATTAATTTGATTCCTCTTTTTCAACGCAGTTATTTTAGATATATCTATTTTACAATGCATCGTATAAAAAGTCAATTATAAATTTGCAATTTTGGGTTTTATGTTAATTATTTTTCATTTATGAAAACCATTTTTTATCAAAAAAACGTCATGTGGAAAATGTGGATAAGTCTGTGTATATCTAAAATCAAGCCTTTCTGGGTTTTCAATTTTTACAAAATTTTTTAATAAATTATTTCAACTTTTTATTATTTATTTTTTATGTGCACAGCGCAAATGTTCGCTTTACAACTGGTTTTGTTTGATTTGTTCACATTCTGTTCACATTTGTCATTTTGCCTATTGTTTCGGTTTCTTTACAAATATTACAAAGTTAAAATAAAGGGCTTATTTTCAAAAATAAGCCCTTATTTTTTAATAATGTATAATTTGATTAATTAATAAAAAAACCCCTTTATTTTATCAATTAATTAACAACTAAGCCTGGTCTAAATCCAACATTCTCATAAACACTTTCTTGAATAGAAAATGGCATATAGTTATATGAGAATATTCCGTTCTTCTTAGATGTATTTTCTCTATCTCCTCCACGAAGGAAAATCATACTTGCTGTAGGATACTCTGCTTGATATCCTCCCCAAGTAGTATAAATAGATTGTCCTTCACCGGCTTCTGATTTAGTTACTTCATAAATACCATCACCTGGTATTCTATTTTCTCTTCTTACAAATGAATATAGTGTTACAGCTTTTGTTGATTCGCTAACAAGTCTTTCATAAGTCATGGCTGATACCATGTTACTTACACCACCAACCATATCATATAATCCAAATGGATTACCTGTTGTTGTCATACCTAAATATTTAGGTGTCGAATATATTTCTGCATAAAAATCATTTATATCTGATTTATCAGCTTTATTCATACCAGCAGAGAAAATGGTTGAGTTATTTGCAACATATTTTGATCCATATTTACTCCATGTTAGATATGATACAGCACCCCATTCACTATTTCTCATTAAGTGAGTGTCCAAGTTGTTTGTAGTTGTTGAAACACTACTTTTAAAATTATTGCACAATGAAACTACTTGCTCATATGTCTTTTTATCTACTATAGTATTTCCTGGTGCAACCTTTAATGTTTCTGTAGTAGTTGTTTGTGTTATTTGTTCATATCCTAGAATAATATAGTTTCCATATGCATCTCTTTTCCTTCTGCCTCTCCAATCATATTCATATATTGGACGAGAATGATCATCAACAGTTGTTGTTGTAGTAACAACTTCCATTCCAGCATCATATTTTGCAATCCAATATCCTGTTAAATCGCTATCCCATTGTCCTGCTGGATATACTTTCGTATTAGTTCCTATAGCTGTTTGATATGTAAATGATGGATGAATATTGTAGTTATTTGTTTGTGCGTCATATGGATCAGATGTAGTTGTTCTTAAGAATTTAACATCCATTGATTCTGCATTTGTATCATACAAATATGAAAATCTTGGAATCCATACCCAATATGATCCATCTTGAGATTTTGCATTAGCCCAATGTTTTTCATCTTTAGCATAATTATACCAGAATGGACTATTTGTTTCTGATGCTGTTAGCTCAACAGCAACATTTGTAATTAATCCATTTGCATTTTCTTCAGCTTTCCAATAAACTGGAACCATTCCAGCTGCTAGTTTAGGTGGATTTACAAGTGTAACATCAATTTTTCCATTTACTGCTAAAACATCAAAGTTTGAAGTTTCTATACCAAAGTTATACATATCTGTTGTATTAACATCAAATGTAACTTCATTTAAATTATAAGTAATGTTAGACACTCTTTCATCACCAGTTGCATCTGTCCAAACAGATCTACCAGTATTATCTGCCATATATTTTAGTGTTTGAATATTAACAGATGTTGTATTTCCTTCAAGGTTTAGAAGTGCAATTTTATATCTTTGCATACTTCCATGATTCTGAGTCAAATAAACTCTAATCATGAAACCTTCATTTTGATATCTTGTTTCATTTATTAATAAACCTTCTGCTGTATATTGCTCATTTACACTGATTCCAGATCCTCCAGTAACACCACCTGCACCAGTATCATCTGAATAATCTATAATAGCTTGTGAATCATCTACATATGCTAAATTAGGTGTTTTTCCATTGATTAATTGGTCTCCACCTGAATAATCATATTGTCTATATATACGTGAATTTGTTTTCTTTGGATTAATAACACCACGTCTATCAATAATATTGCCTGTCTCAAAGTTAATAATAATTGATAAATCGTCTACATTTTTAAGCCCTAATTTACTATTAATTGTATCTGTATCAAAGTAAAAATAATTAGCTAAAACCTCATCTTCTTTTGACCAAGAAGTTGGATTTGTCGCAGAAATATTAGCAATTATTCTACTAAAAGCTTTTTGATCATTTTCTGGAAGTGCAGATGTACTTGTAAAATGAAGTACATCAGCGCAGTATGTATGAATTGTTTCATCTTGACCCGCCTCTGGTTTCCAGTTCTTATAATCAGCTTTAATTTGGCTTACTTTAGATTGTACTACTTTCATTTTTGCAACAAAAGTTTGAACTTGCATTGTTCTATACGATTCAAGTCCTGCACTTGTTGTGATAGAAGCTAAAACAAAAAGCAAAATAATAGTGACAATTAAAGATATCAGTGTTATTCCTTTTTGATTTTTCATAAGTTACTCCTTAATAAAAAATTATCTTTTGTTATTCTGATACATTATATTGACTTTGTATTAATTGATTAATATATCCTTCATAATCAAATGCTTCGTTAACTTTTGGCATACCAAAATCAACTCCAAAAGTATCAACTTCTGCACTTGTAATATTAAATGCTGGATCAAAAGCAGTAATTGATTCTGATGCTTGAGATTCTGTCTCTGTAGCAGCTTTTGTTGGTGCATTATTATATATATCTTCTAAAATTTCATATCCTTCAACAACTTTACCGAATCCAGTATAAGCTCCGTTTAAGTTTCTTCCTTTTTCTGACATTACGATTCCAAGTTGTGAATTACCTGAATTATAACTTTCTTTAATTAATGATGGAACTATTTGAGTATAATCATTTCTAATTATTGTAAGAACTCCTTTTTCATGGAATAACTCATTTCCATTATATCCATTAGCAGTAAATTCTCCATCTACTGAATAAACATAGTCATAGTCTGAATCTGCTTCAACATCATCAAAAATATCACTTGTCTTTGGCTCAGTTACTTCTCCGTCAGCTCCTCTACCTGCATATAATACTACATCATCTTTTCCATAAAGAATCTTTCCATTGTAATATCCTTTTTCAACAAGTTTAATAATATTTGCAACTGTATTTGGTGCATATTCTGGATATAGTTCAAATTTTACTGCACCTTTATTTTCAATATTAAATGTTACTATAGGATGAATTGGTTTTTCTGTTTTTGCTAAAAATAAATTGCGTCCAAATATTGCAGTTAGTACTACTCCTACTATAATAACAATAATCCATAAACATACTTGTAATTTTTCTTTCATTTTTTTGTCCTTTCTAGTGTAAAATTAAATTAATGATAAATAACCTAAAGCTTCTCTAATATTCTTTGCGCCTATTATATCTAATTTGAATTTTTCTTTCAATAGTTTTTTATTGCTATAAGGTATAATAACAGTCTTGTAACCGAGTTTTTCAGCTTCTTTAAGTCGTTTTTCAATCATATTAACTCTTCTGATTTCTCCAGTTAAACCAACCTCGCCAACAACAGCCACATCTTCTTTAATTGGTATATTTTTAAATGTAGATGTTACTGCTGCGCATATTCCTAAATCGATTGCTGGTTCGTTTACTTTAATACCACCAACAATATTTAAATATACATCTTGAGCACCTAAATTAAGTCCTACTCTTTTTTCTAAAACTGCAATTAGAAGTGTCAGTCTATTATAGTCTATTCCAATTGCATTTCTTCTTGGAAGTCCATATACGCTTTGAGTTGCTAAAGATTGCAGTTCTAATAGTATTGGTCTTGTTCCTTCTAAAGAAATTGCGATACATGATCCTGCTGGATTATCTTCTCTTTCTGAAATCAGTACTGATGAAGGATCGACAATTTCAACTAAGCCCTCATTTTCCATTTCAAACATTCCAATTTCATTTGTTGAACCAAATCTATTTTTTACTCCACGTAGTATTCTATATGAAAAATATCTTTCACCCTCTAAATATAAAACAACATCAACCATGTGTTCTAATACTCTTGGTCCAGCAATGTTGCCATCCTTTGTTACGTGGCCAATAATTACTGTAGTAATTTTCTTTAGTTTACTAAATTTCATTATTCTTGCAGTAATTTCTCTTACTTGACTTACACTTCCTGGTGCAGAATCTAATTCATCTGAATACATTGTTTGAATTGAGTCTATAATTATAAATTTAGCTTCAGTTCTTTCAACTGCATCTTCAACATTATCTATATCTGTTTCTGAAAGAAACATTAGATTTTCATTATTTATGCCCAGTCTATCAGCTCTTATTTTAACTTGTTCTGCCGATTCTTCTCCTGATACATATAAAATTTTTCCATCTACTTTAACGTTATCGCATATTTGAAGAATAAGTGTAGATTTACCAATTCCTGGCTCACCACCAAGCAGCGTTAAAGAACCTTCAACAAATCCGCCCCCTAATACTCTATCAAGCTCTCCAACTCCTGTTTTAATTCTTAAAGTAGACTTCTTTTCAACATCCTTTAATTTAACAATTTCACCTTTTTCTTTGAATTTTTCTTTTGTACTACCAGTTCCGACAATTGCTTTTTCTTCAACGAATGTATTCCACTCTCCGCATGAAGGACATTTACCAAGCCATTTGCTTGTTTCATAGCCACAACTACCGCAAACGAAAACTGTAGTATTCTTTTTAGCCATATTATAGTAATCCTTTCTCGATTAACATTTCTAACACAATTACATACATTGCATGTGACCATGTTAGTCCAATTACCCATTCAGGTTTCATTGTTTCATTATTAACTTGCTCTCCTAATAAGCCATGCTCTGAGCAAGAATTTGTTACAAATGCAAAGTTTTCCATTGCTTTTTTGTATTCTTTTGCTTCTAAGTTATACTCTGCCATCCAAAGTGTTGCAATTGGCCATGGATTTCTTCCACCCATATAACCATCATTTTCATACCTTACATATCCACCAGTATAGGTACGAAGTGTCATGTCAATTCTTTCAATTGTATTTAAAATCTTTTTATCTTTTGGAGGTAAAACTCCAAATGGAGTTGTTGCTCCTAAAAGTGAAATATCTATTTTTCTATCATTTAGATTTCTTACAAAAGAATTTTTTTCTTCATCATAAAATGTTTTTAAGATATATTCTCTTAAATCTCTTACATTCTTCTCTAATTTTTCTAAATGTTTAGATATTTGTTCTAGTTTTAATCTATTGTTTCCAACTTGATCTTTTACTTCTTTATAAATATATATCATTGAATTGTAAGCAGCAAATATTGAAGAAAGGGAATATAAAGTTGTTCCTTCATATTCTTCCCATAAATCATATGGAAGTTTAAATTTCTTATCTTCACTATATAAATCTTCACAATATTTCTCTAAAAATGTTGCTGCATTTTCGCACATTTTTAAATTATCTTTTAAGAATTTCTTATCTTTAGTTCTTTTATAATGTTCAGCCAGACCATATATAACACTTGCTGTTTCATCAACTTGATAGCCCCATGATGGTGCTAATCTTCCATCTGTATAGAATCTTTGCTCCCAATTTCCATTTTTGCTTTGAGTTTGCTTACAAAAGATACTATAGAATTTATCAGATATATCTTTCATTCCTATAATATCAAAGGCTCTTGTAATATATACTGCATCTCTTGTCCAACAATATGAGTATCTTCCACATTTTGTTTTTCCTTCATCAACTTCTATACCAGCAGATACTCCACCAGTTTTTTCATTAATTAGAAGTGGGAAAAGTAAAATTGATCTATTATATATTTTTTTAATTCTATCTGGAATCTTTCTTTTATTTATTCCTAAAACATCATGTTCTTTTACAAATTTTCTCCAGTATTTTATTGCTTCTTCTTTCTTATCCTCGAAATTAATTTTTCTTAATCTGTTTAGCTCTGTATCTAATTCATTTAGCATACATTTTTCACTATTTTTATTTACATATATTAAAATGCTAATATTTTTTTCTTCATCTGGTTTTAATGTTTTTAAATCATAACAAATTGAACTATCATTTGATAGACCAATATAGTCTTTTCCTCCAATTACACCAGACATAATTGTGCTTTCAGCACCATTTATTTGATATGAATAAAGTGGTTCTTTTGAAAAAGTACATATTGAAAAATCATGGTTGTATTGAATTAAAGCATCTTCTTTAACATAGCCACATGTATCATTATTAAAATCTGTAAATAATTTTGAATAAGCAAGAAAATTAATACTAAGCTCCATGCTATTATTATTTTTAATTTTAAAGCTTCTTACTAATACGTTTTCGTCAATTGGAACAAAATCTTCTTCAATAATAGAAACATTAAAATAGTTATTAGTAATATATGTTCTAAGTACATTTGTATCTTCAATGTATTCCTGTGAATATACATTATTAATATCATCATGAAGATAAATTAGCGCAGAATCGTTTACTTTGATTCCAACATGGAATGTATCAAAAAATTGTTTAAAATCTGCTGATCCCCAAAATAGTCTATTCATTTCTCCTGTTTTAGTAATTCCAACAGTTATTTTTCTATTACCAATAATGCCATCATTATAGTACTTTGTCCTCATAACGTACTCCTTAAAATTTTATCCTTGTCCATCTTGATTATCGCTTGAATCATTTCCATTCATCAATTTTGCAATTTGTTTTTGTATTTCTTTTACTCTATTATCTAAATCAAATAATTCATTTGTATCTGTATCAATATTTTTATCAAGTAATTCTTTCTCAATATCATAAATATTATCTTTAAGAGTTTCAATTCTTGATAGAATATCTGCTCTATTAACTTGTCTTCTATATCTAACAACTCTTTCTGGTGCTTCAACAGAAACTGGAATATCTCCTGTAAGTTCAAATGTATCACCAAATTCTGGAACTGTTACATTATAATGACCTTCATTTCTTAATTTATCTGCCAAAGCATCTTGTGCTTCAGGCTCACCGTGAACTAAGAAAATATGTTTTGGTGGATTTGTAAATGAATATACAAAATTCATAAGCCATGTTTGGTCTGCGTGTCCTGAATATCCTTCAATATATTCTACTCTTGCATTTACTGCAATTTCTTCACCAAATATTTTTACTTTTTTAGCTCCATCAACTATTGCTCTTCCTAGTGTTCCTGGAGCTTGATATCCTACAAATAGAATTGTAGATTTTGGATTCCATAGATTATGTTTTAAGTGATGTTTAATTCTTCCTACATCGCACATTCCTGACGCTGATAGAATAATAGCTGGATAATAATTATCGTTTAATGCCTTTGATTCATCTGATGTCTGGGTATATCTTAATCCAGGAAATTCTAATGGATGATCTCCATGAAGCATTTTTTCTTTAATATCACCTTCGAATAAATCAGTATTTTTCTTAAATACTTCTGTTGCAGATATAGCAAGTGGGCTATCAACGATAACTTCAACTTCCATTAATTTTCTATATTTTTCTTGGAATTCTAAATCATCTTTTCTTTGTTCTTTAATTTTATCTAGTTCATATAATATTTCTTGTGTTCTACCAACAGCAAATGATGGGATTATAACTCTTCCACCATTATCTATTGTCTCAGAAACTATATTTAAGAAAAGCTCTGCTTTTTCATCATTTCTTACATGTAATCTATTACCATATGTAGATTCCATTATTAGATAATCTGCATTAGATATCATAGTTGGGCTATCTAGAAGTGGTAAATCATTATTTCCAAGGTCACCAGTAAATACTGCCTTTGTTGTCTTTCCATTTTCATTTGCCCATATTTCAATAATTGAACTTCCAAGCATATGTCCTGCATCATTAAATCTAACACTAATCTCTGGTGTTATATCAACGATTTCATCATATTTAACCGGTTTAAATACTTCCATACATCTAATTGCATCTTCTGCTGTATATAATGGTGGAAGTTCTGGCTTGCCTTGTCTCATTCTTTTTCTATTTTGCCACTGAATTTCAACTTCTTGGATATGACCACTATCTGGAAGCATTATCTCACACAAGTCACAAGTTGCTTTTGTAGCATAAATTGTTCCTCTAAAGCCATCATTATATAGCTTTGGAATTCTTCCTGAGTGATCAATGTGAGCATGTGTTAAAAGCATAAAATCAATCTCATGAACATCATATAAGAATGGATCTGAGTTTTCTTTTTCTTCTGCAGCTTTTCCTTGGTACATACCACAATCAACAAGAAATTTCTTTCCAGCAGCTTCTACTAAATAGTTTGAACCTGTTACTGTTCTTGCAGCACCTAAAAATGTAATTTTCATATATTTCTCCTTCTGTATATTAATTAAAAATCTTTAGCATCTTGTCATATTTAACTTCTAGAAGTCCTTTTGTCTTTTCTATTTTCTTGCCACCTTGTTTTTCTAGAATTTCTTTATCATAAACTTGAATGATTATTCCTTCATCATTTTTCTTGATTAAAAGTTTAACTTCTTCTAAATCAATTATTTTTGTATCAATTGCATATTTTAATATCTCATAATTTAGATTAATATCCATTGATATTATTTTCAAAATACCATTCTTTGAAGCAATTGTAATTGCTTTTTTTAGTATTTTATCAATTGCATTATTTAAATCATTTATATTGCAAATAAATTGTCCTTGAGAAAGTGGAATATATTTGATGTATCTTAATTCATAAATAAAATCTACTATCTCATCTCTTAAGATCATTTTTTCTAATTTTTTATTTAAAAATACTAAGAATTCTTTTTCAAGTTCTATTACAATTTTAGAAATTGATGATTCATTAGAATAAATTGCAGCATATTCTTCTAGTTCTTTTTTTCTTCTTACAAAATTCATTGGTTTTAAAAGACTATCAATTTCTTCAATTGATTTTAAGCATGAAACTCTTTCTTTTTTAAGCATGCTTAAATATATTTCTACTGTTGCAATTTTTTTATCATCATCTAGTTTTGCATTAACTTTCTCAAATTCTTTTTTAAGAAGCTCTCTATCTACTTGCATCTTATCAATCTTTCTTAGAATTTTTAAACATTTTGATTTTTTCTTTAATGCATTTTCAATATATTTTTCTCTATTTTCCATTTGCTTTAGTTCTTTTGCTTTTTCTTTAAGAACTAATTCAATATTTTTTCTTTCTTTTCCTTTTGATGATATATATAAAACATTTAAAAGTTTATAATAATATCTTTCTGTTCCAGTTATATCTTTAACATATTTTCTAAACTCACCAATAAAATCTCTTTTTGATGAAGAAGATTTTCTCCATTGTGTTAAGAATCTATCTCCTAATATAAATAGTAAGTTTTGATAAATAAGATTATTCAAATATTTTATATTTTTATTTGCATTTATATCCCAGCTCCAACCATTAAATGTTGAAAGTATTTCAGTATTATTAGTTATATAACCATTTACCAAAACATTTTGGAATTGTTTTTTAAATATAAAATCATCTTCCATATAAAAATATTTTGGTTCAATATCTGAAATTGCATATAGAAGTGCCATTTCTGTTGGATATGATAAAATGCTTCTTTCCCTTTCGTTTGTTACAGCTAATACTTTGTGTTTTGCTAAGATTTCTGCGCCTTTTGAATCCATTTTTACTGTTTTAATGTTATCGCAATATTCATCTATTATTTCTGCCATCTCTTCAAAAAATTCACTTTTTGTTTTAACGCATCTTTTTACTTTTTTATAATCACTATATGCTGTATCTAATTTATAGATTAAACTTAAAAAAAGGCTCTTTGTATCTGCTGAAAATACTTTCTTTTCTAATACATCTTCAATATTTTTATTGAAATTTTTATTAGGAAATAATTTCATAGATATTTAGCCTCCTTCTTTTAATCCATATTAAATTTTATCATAACAATTAAAAGATGTTAATAGAAAAATTAACATCTTTTAATTTATTTTTTATTCTGTTCCTTCTTCTACTTCTCCTGGTGCCATCTTTAGTTCATTTAATCTTTCCATCGTAATCAAAACTCTTCTTGGTTTGCTTCCCTCAAATCCCGAGATAATTCCTCGCTGCTCCATCTGATCTATAATTCTTCCTGCTCTTGCATAACCAACTTTGAATTTTCTTTGAATAAATGAAGTAGATGCTGTACCAACTTCTACAACAGTTTCGATTGCATCCATTAGCAATGGATCTGTATCATCACCATCGTCTGGTTCCATATCTTTTTCACCATCAGATTTTGTTGCATTTTCAATTTCTTCTAATATATCTTCATTATATGTTGCAACACCATTTGATTTAACAAAATCAACAATTTTTTCAACTTCATCATCAGATACAAATGCACCTTGAACTCTTAAAGGTTTTGTAGCGCCTACTGGGAAGTATAGCATATCACCTTTTCCAAGAAGTTTTTCTGCTCCAACTTGATCTAGAATTGTTCTAGAGTCTATTTGTGATGAAACAGCAAATGCAATTCTTGAAGGAATATTTGCTTTAATTAAACCAGTGATAACATCAACTGATGGTCTTTGTGTTGCAATAACTAAATGCATACCAGCAGCTCTTGCTTTTTGAGCTAGTCTACAAATAGATTCCTCAACTTCTTTAGCTGCAACCATCATTAAATCTGCAAGCTCGTCTATAATAACTACGATTTGTGGCAACTTTCCTTCGCCTTCAATATTATCACGTTCTACTGCTTGATTGTATCCTTTTAAATCTCTTACACCTTTTTTAGCAAATAAGTTATATCTCTTATCCATCTCTGTAACTGACCAAGCTAAAGCTGCAGAAGCTTTTTTAGGATCTGTTACAACTGGAATTAATAAATGTGGTATTCCATTATAAACTGAAAGTTCTACTACTTTTGGATCTACCATAACAAGTTTTACTTCACTTGGTTTTGCATTATATATGAAAGATGTAATAATTGTATTTATACAAACAGATTTACCAGAACCAGTAGCACCAGCAATTAGTACGTGTGGCATCTTAGAAATATCAGCAATAATTGGTTTACCTGCAACGTCTTTACCTAAAGCAACACTTAATTTTTTAGAGCTTGCTTCTTCAAATTCTTGACTTTCTAAGACATCACGAAGTGGCACCATTTGTTTTTCTTCATTTGGTATTTCAATACCAACAGCCATCTTTCCTGGAATTGGTGCTTCAATTCTTATTGTTTCAGCAGCTAAGTTTAAAGCAATATCATCAGCTAAATTTGCTATCTTATTTACTCTAACACCTTCTGCTGGTTTTAATTCATATCTTGTAATAGCTGGACCAACTGTAATATTTTCAACTTTTGCAGATACCCCAAAACTATATAATGTTTTTTGAAGTTTAGTTGCACTTTCTGTTAGCGCTTTTGCTCCACCTTTAAGAGCTTTTGCTCTGTTTTGTTGCAATAAACCAATTGGTGGATATTCATATTTTTCATCTTCAACTGTAATAGCATGATCTAATTGAAGACCGTATTTTGTTTTATCTTCTTTTTCTTGTTCAACTTCAGCAAACAATTCATCATTATTTGAAGCAATTTCTGTTTGAACTGGTTCTTGTGCCTTTTTAGCTGCTTCTTCTTGTGCTTTTGCTGTATTTTTATAAATATTTGAATCTATATGTTCTGGGTCCATCTCTGGAGTTTGTTTTTTAAACATTCCTGCAAATAGACCATTATTTTCTGCTTTAACCTCTTTTTTTGGTTCTTCGTATAAATTGTTAATTGATATTTGCTCTTCGGTAATCTCTGGCATTTCTCTAATAATTTTTCCATTTTTGATTTTAGTTATTCCACCAGGTCCTACTGAATAATTTGTCATTTGCCCATTTTGTTGCATCATATTTCTTCTTGCAATTCTTTCTTCACGTCTTTGAAGAATTTCTTCAGCTTTTTCTGCTTTTCTTTGATCTGCTGATTCAATAAATTCTGCTAAGAAATCTGATGGATGAAGACCAAATGTAAATACTCCGAATATTATAACTATACCTGTTGCAGCAATAGCTGCTCCAAATTCACCAAGTAGTTTAATAAGTGGGAAGGCAATAACTGTACCAATTGTTCCACCACCGATATTCTTTACACCTAGGTCATATGCTGCTTCTAGCACTTGGCTAAAGTCTTGACTAATATCAATTCTCTTTGTAGAGATTTGATAGATAGATAAAACTGCTGCTATACAAGAAAGCACCACTAAATATTGAATTACTTTTGAAAACACATAATTTTTGTCATCTCTTGCAACTGTTAATGCTAAAGCTATTGTTCCAATTGGAATAATGTATTTTATAAATCCAATCATACCTCCTAGCATTGGACTTAAAAACTTTCCTATCGCACCTTTTTCGGCATATATTAATATAAACAATAAAACACTAACAACTAACAAAGTAATAACAGCAACATCAACATTTGACTTTGCTTTTCTTTTTGTGTTTTTGTTTTTTGATCCTTTTCTTCTTCCCAATTTAACATCCTCCTTGGCTTCCTATAGACTTAAAAAACCAGAATCAGAATCAATGGTTAATTGATTTTGATTCTGGCTTTCTATTAACTATTTAAGCTCTTTTCTATTATTTTGAATCAATGATAGAGAATCATTTAAATCACCCTTAACAATACTTAATGATTCATTCATGTTTTTCTCAACTTGCTCAATTGTCTTGTTAAGTTCAACCATTGTATTTTCAATATTTGCTAATACACCATCAACATAGTTATTAGCTCTTTGAATTGTTTCTCTATGCATGTTGTTTGCATCTTCAATGATTTCATCTTTCTTCTCATATGCTTTTTTAGTTATCTCATGCTCATCTATCATAGAAATAATTCTATTTTCAGCTTCTTTGATTATATTATCTGCATCTTTTTGTGCTTCAGCGATAATTCTTTCTCTTTCTTCTTTAATCCATTTAGCTTGTTTGATTTCATCTGGCATTGAAAGTCTTACCTCTTTAATCAAATTAGCAATTTCTTCTTTTTCAATTACAACCTTTTCTGAAAATGGAACTTTTTTTGCTTTTTCTAGAAGTTCTTCCATTTGTTCTAGTATTGTATAGATTTCCATCTTATACCCCTTTCGACCAAAAAATACGCTACTATTTCATTTTACCTAGAACTGAAAAATAGTAAACTTACTCTTCCGTACTTTCGTGTGTCAATAAGATCTAAACTTTCTAGTTTAGAATCCAAGTTGTTCAAAACTTTTTCTTTATCATCAGTTTCAATAATTATTTTTCCACCTTTTGATAACAAATCCTGCTTTTCAATTTTCTCTATTGCATCTTCTGCAAATAAAGATTCATATGGTGGATCTAAAAAAATAATGTCAAACTTTTGATTTTCATTTTTAAATTTATTAAGAGCATCATTATAGTCCATATTTAATATTTTAACTTTAGACTCTGCTTTTGTTTTTTCTACATTCTTTTCGATAATTCTTACTGCATCTTTAGATTTGTCACATGCAAAAGTTGCTTTTGCACCTCTTGAGATAGACTCAAGTGCTAAAGCACCACTTCCTGAAAACAGATCTAAGACTATAGCATCTTTTAAGTCAAAATTCAAAATATTAAATAAGGATTCTTTTACTCTATCCAGAGTAGGTCTTGTGTTTAGACCGTCGAGAGTAAAAAGTTTGGTTCCTCTCATTGTTCCGCCAATAATTCTCATAACACTCCCACAAATCCATTCTTCTATATATCTATTTTATGCTAAATAAGCTATAAGTCAATAAGATTAACGCAAAAGTAATGTACAATTAATCTTTTTGTAACAAATGTTAAGAGCTTTTTTTGTCTTTTTGTGTACTGATAAAAAACAAAAAATGGCAACTATAAAATTGCCATTCAAGATAATCTATTTTATATATTTAATGATTACTCATCATCATTTTTATCATCTTGTAATAATTCAAGTTGTGAAATAAGTAGCGCTTCCATCTTTGCTTTATATACATCAAAATTTCTACGCAAATCTTCCGTTTTCTTTCTTATTTCAAACTCCTCTTTTGTTACACCAGATAAAGATTCTTTAGCTTGAGCTTGTGCGTCCCTTATTATTTGATCAGCTTGTTGTTGAGCAACACTTTTAACATTCTCAGCTGTTGATTGAGCTATCATTAATGTTTTTTGAAGAGACTGTTCGACTTCTTTATAATGTGCGATTTCTTTTTCTAAATCTTCGAATTTTTGTTTAAATTCAGCATTTTCTTTATATAATTTTTCGTACTCTAAAGTAAGTTGATCTAAAAAATCATCAACTTCGTCCACATTATATCCTTTTAAAGTTTTTGTAAATCTTTTGTTTTCAATATCTAAAGGTGTTAACATATTTACTCCCCCTAAATTACTTTAACCATCCGCTTGCTAATTTGCTACTATCAACTTTATCTTTAGTTAGTGCATTTTCAATATTATAATTATTTGGAGCAATTAAAAATATAGAATTAGATACTTTCTCGATATTTCCATCTAATGCTTGTACTGCTCCTGTAATAACGTCAACAATTCTTCTTGCTACGTCCTTACTAACATATTCTAAGTTAAGCACAATTGCATTTCTATTTTTTAATAGATCTACAATCTCAAATGAATTTTCAAATTGAGTTGGCTTAGAAATTTTCATTTCAACTTGTTGGTGTTGAGGCATTGGTACTACTTTTGCTTTTCTTCCAGCAAATGGATTAGCAAATAGTCCTCCTCTCATTTCATTGTTTTCTTCTTCATCAACATAATCATATCCTTCGTCGATTACTTCTTCTCCGTCATCATATCCTTCTTGAGGCTCTCTTTCTTCACCCCAAAAATAGTTCATTATTTTTCTTATTGATGCTGAACCTGCCATTTTCTCACAGACCTCCTGATTATTATCTTTTTTCATTTGTGTAGCTTAACATACTATTATTATTATTTACTTTACCTATAAAGTCAATAGCTTTTTGTCGTTTTAACAATAATGAAAAACTATTAAAACATTACCGTTATTTTTTTGTAACCAAAATGTGAAAAAAGCGTGGTTATCCACACTTTTTCCACATATCCACAAGGCTAATGTAACACAACCTCGTCATATAGTTTAATTTTATATCTATTTGCTATTTCATCCTCGTTAAATCCCATCTCTTCAAGCTCTTCTTCTTCATAATTTGTTACAATTGAATATGTTTCATTTTGTCTTAATACTTTAACAAGTATTCTTACTATCTTTCCTTCTCTATTAGTTTCAACGTAACTTCTTTCATTTTCTTCTATAATTGCTTGATTAGATACTTTAAGTCCTGTGTATTTCCACCAGATAATATCGAATGATATCTTTCTATATTGTACTAAATCTTGTACATAATCTAATATCTCAAAAACAATAATTCTGTTATCTTTATCTTCGTCTTTTATATATACAATAGTAGCATTTATTTCTTTAGAATTTGAAAATCTTATTTTAACAACATCGCCAACTTCTACTTCCTGTCCATATTCAGTGTTTATCGGAGTTGCTAAATAACATTTAAAGTTATCAACTATTTTTCCCTTTGTTCTTGAAATAGGAATAGCAGATCCAACTTTTAGTTCTAACTTATCAAGCATCTCTGTTGATAAGTAATCGAAATTATCAGTTGTAAGCACATTTTCTAGTTCATCAACTCTGTATGAAACAATTCCTGATCTAGGTGCATAAACTATTTTTGATTTTTCTTCTAATATACTTTGAAGAACTGTTCTTTGTGATACTAACCTCTTGATATTCTCATCTGAACTTAAGTGACCCATTATTTCTATTTTTTTAGATTGGTACTCATCAACTAATTTTAATTTTTCTTCTACTTTTTGAAGATCATTTGCACCTTTAATCTCATCAATTGCACCTTCAATTTGATTTTCTAATCCTAGAATGTCACTAGATGGAATTGTTGTATTTGTCTTTTCCATTTCTTCATTTATTTGTGCATTTAATGTCCCTATTTGAGCTGAGATTTGATCTTCATCTTCTGCATAATATCTAAATACAGCTTCGTCTTTTGCTGCTTTTTGATTATCAGCCATAATTTGAATCATTTGTGCTTCGTTTGATGTATCTCCTTCCAATACTTCTTCATCTCTTATTAAATATCCCTCTAATGATTCTTCATATGAAAGAGATCCATTACTAACAATAAATGTTTCAATTGACTGATTAATTAGTCTTGTTCCATTGGTAATGAAATATACTACAGCAACAACAATAATTAGTACAAGAATAAAATTAAATTTACCTGACTTTTCTTCTTGCTTTTTACTCACTTATTTCATTCCTTCCGAAATAATTTCCATATTCTTTTCTAAACCGTCATTCTTATTTAGCCAAATTATTTCTTTATTTCTTCTAAACCATGTAAGTTGTCTTTTAGCATATCGTCTTGTTTCTTGTTTAATTTTATCTATCATTTCTTCTTTTGTTAAAGTGCCGTCTAAGTATTCAACAACTTCTTTATAGCCAAGTCCTTGCATAGCTGTTGGAAAAGTCTTATATTTTTTAAGTAGATTTTCTACTTCTTCAATTAATCCATCTTTAATCATTAAGTCTACTCTTAAATTAATTCTTTCATATAATTCTTCTCTTGGCATCGTAATTGCAAATACTCTATAGTCATATTTAACTTCATTTTGTCTTGAAAGTTCTTCTTGTTTTGTTTTTGTCATTCCAGTTTGCTTAAATATTTCCAAGACTCTTGTTATTCTTTTTTTATCATTAGGAGAAATCTTTTCCATAGCTTCCGGATCTATTTTTAAAGCTTCTTCATATAGAGATTTTAATCCTTCTTCAGTCTCTGCTTTTTTCATCAATTCATCTCTATACTCTTTATCGTATTCCATATCTTGATAGTCAATTCCATATATTAATGAATTAACATATAGTCCTGTTCCTCCTACAACAATAGGAGTCTTTCCTTTAGCTATAATTTCTTCTAATGCTTTTTCAGCATCTCTTCTAAAGTCTGACACTGAATATCTTTCTTCAGGTGATACAAAATCAACCAAATAATGTTTTATTCCTTGTGCTTCTTCTTTAGTAACTTTTGCTGTTCCAATATTCATATCTTTATAAATCTGCATAGAATCTGATGATATGACTTCACCATTAAACTTTTTTGCACATTCAATAGATAAAGCGGTTTTTCCTGATGCAGTTGGTCCAACTATTACTATTACTTTTGGTTTCATTTATTCTCCTTATTTTCTACTAAATCTTTTTTCCATATCATCTTTAGACATTTTTAGTGCAACATTTTTTCCATCAAATGCTTCTAATGGACTATCTAGCATGAATAATTCTTCTAGAATTCTATCTGCATTTTCTTCATCTAGTTCAATTATTTCATTATCAACAACTGTTGCAGCTATTGTTGCTATAAATTTTTGTTCTTTTTCTTCAATATCTATAACAGCAATATTTTCTAATCCATCTAATATGTTTCCAAATAATTTTTTAGTATTTAATTTTTCACATATTTCTGGAACAGATGTAAGCTTAATTGTATTTTCTCCGAATTCTTCGAATTCGAATCCAGCTTTATTAAGCATCTCTCTAGATTCTCTTGCAATATATAATTGTTTAGTTGTTAAATCTATTACATCTGGAATTAATAATTCTTGTCTATCATCATTTTCTGAATAATATCTTTCTCTTAATGAATCAAATAATACTTTTTCAGAAGCAACTACACTATCTACCATAAATATTTCGTTTTTAACTTCTATTAAAATATATTTATCAAATGCTATACCTAATTTTTTATAATTTGGTTTTGGCATTGGACTTACTGAATCTTCTGCAGCCTCTTCTTCAGCATATTCTTCATCAGCAAATACTGACATATTTTCATTTGATACTTCTGAAAGTGTATTTGAAGCATTTATTTTTTCTTTCTCTAAATCTTCAATTTCTTTTTCACGTCTTACATTTACTGTATCTACTCCAAATGTTTCTTTATACATTTTATCGAATTCTGGATTTAGCTTTGAATCCTTTAAAGCTTCTCTTATTTTTGCTGTATCAACAGATTGTGTTGAATCTAAATCAAATTTTGATTCAACCATATCTTTAGCAAGTTCAGTAAATCCCCTTCCTGAATCCTCTTCTTCTAATTCTTCTACAATTTCTGGTTTTTCTTCAGAAATAGCTGGTTTTACTGGTTCTACAATTGCTGTATCTGATTCTAAAACATTAATCTCTTTATTTACTTCACCAACTTCTCTTGTTTCTGAAACTGTTGTCTTAACATTTGGTGGTTCAACAGCTAAAGTATCAGATGTCACTTCTTCATTACTTGTTTGAAGAGCATTTTTTACCTCTTCTGTACTCACAAATTGTGTACGATCTTCAACTTTTACTGATTCAATAACATGTGTTTCTGATGGAATCTTAACCCCTTCCATAGAAATTGTTGGCTCTTTAATTTCATCTTCTTTTATTTCTTCTTTTACTTCTTCAGGTATTTCTTCTTTAATTTCTTCTTTTATTTCATCTGGAGCATCACTTACTTTTGACAAGTTTTCATATTCTTCAGCTATTTCTTCTTTAGCTTGTTTAATCTTTTCTTTTTCTTCTTCAGATATTTCTGTTAGATTTTCTTTTTCACCAGATATATTATTAATTGCTTTACTTACTTCTGAATCTCTATCAAATTTAAGTTCTGGATAAGTCTCTATTTTTGATCTGATATCAGCTTTCATCTTAGCAATCATTTTTGAAACTTCTTTAGAATTTAATTCTTTATTTTGTCTTCCTCTTAAATCTGGAATTGAAAACTCAATTTCTTTTTCTTCTTTTTCTTCAGAAATTTCAGTCTTTGTTTCTTCTACTTCAGCTTCAGTTTCTTCTTCAGCAACATTTACATCATTTTCTTCTTCATGTTCTTTAGATACTTCTTCTGAAATTCCTTTTTCTTCTTCTATAGGTTTTACTTCTTCAACAATTTCTTCTTTTGAATCTTGAGTAATGTTATTAATTTGTTTTTGAACATTAGAAATTCTTGAAGCAATTTCTCTTTCCATATCTGAACTCAAATTAGAAATAAATGTTCCTTGAAGTAAATCATCTTTTTTCTCTTCTTCATTTACTTCTGGAGTCTCTTCTTTTTCTTTTTCCATATATGAATGAGTAATTGTTGTTCCAACATAAGAATCTTCTGGTTTTTCTTCTACAGTCTCTTCAACTTTTGACTCAACCTTTGTCTCAGTTTCTTCTGGAACTTTATCTTCTTCGACTGGTTTTGACATTATTTCATCAACTTTTGATTCAACGACTTCTTCTTCATCGTCATTTCCATATACCTTTGGAATCTCTTGTTTATTTAATCTGCTTCTATAGATATCTAAAACTAGATTATTTTCTTCATCAAAATCATTCTTTTTGAAGTTTTTGAATAGTCCATGAAATCCTTTCTTTTCTCTTTCTCCATATTCTTCAAATTCATCAAAAGCATTGTTTAACTCTTCAGCTTTTTCTTCTAATAAATCGATTCCTTCTTTTAATTTTTCATCATTTGGTTTTGCTGTTTCAAATAAAGATTTTTCTTTCTCTTCTTCAGCTTCTACTTTTTCTTCATATGTAACATCTGTTTTTTCATCTTCAGCCTTCATGCTAGAAAGAGCAAAATCAGAATCTTCTGGAACATTATCTAATAATCCTGTTTTTCCAATTCCAGATCTTATTGCATGATAGATTGATTTGAATACTTTTGATTCATCATGAAATCTTACTTCAAGTTTTGCTGGATGAACATTAACATCAACATCTCTTGTATCCATGATAATGTTTAAAATTAAAAATCCAAATCTTCCAACTGGAATAATTCCTTTATATGCTTTTTCTGCTGCTGCAGATAATGATTTATCTCTAACATATCTTCCATTTACGAAGAATAATTGGTTTGCTCTATTTGACCTTGCAATTGTTGGAGTTCCAACAACACCAACTACTTTATAGTCTTCAAATTCAAAGTTAACGTCTATAACTTCATTTGCAACATCCCTTCCATAGATTGCATATACTACATCTTTTAGATCACCATTACCATTTGTTTGAATAATAGTTTTTCCATTATTAATAAACTTTATTGCAACTCCTGGATTAACAAGAGCTATTCTAGTAACAACATCTTCTGTATATGATGCTTCAGTAAAGTTCTTCTTTAGGAATTTATATCTTACTGGTGTATTGAAAAATAATTTATTAACAGTAATTGTAGTTCCTGTACTTCTTGCTGATTCACCTTGCTCTATTACTTTTCCAGCTTCTACTACTATTCTGTGAGCCATTGTGTCTTGTGCTCTTTTTGAAATCATTTCAACATTTGAAATTGCAGCAATACTTGCTAAAGCTTCACCACGGAACCCCATAGATGTAACATTAACTAAGTCTTCAGCAGATCTTATTTTACTTGTTGCATGTCTTTCAAATGCCATATCTAAATCGTCTTCTGCTAAACCTTTTCCGTCATCAGTAATCTTTATTTGTGCGATGCCACCATCTTTAACTTCAACCGTTATATTTTTTGCACCAGCGTCTATTGAATTTTCTAGCATTTCTTTTACAGCAGATGCTGGTCTTTCAATAACTTCACCAGCAGCTATTTTGTTAATTGTTAGATCATCTAAAAGATTAATATCTCCCATAATCTCCTCCGCTTTTCTATTTATTAAAATCTTTTTTATCCTAATCGTAGTTAACGAAATTATATCATTAATATTATTTTTTGTATACTTTTTTTAACATTTGTAACATTTCTTTTTTACTTTTTTAAAAGCGAAAAAGAGCTAGATTTTTCTAGCTCTTTAAAATACTTTTTTACACATTTTTCACTTGCATAAGACGGCAAAAGCGCCCGGCTAAAATTTTCTGCCAGGCGCTTTTTAATTTACTGTTTTAGTTTAAGAATCTTATTAAAAGAATTTCTTGGCTCTCATATGAAGTTCTCTTAAGTTTTCTTCAACCTTAGCAATTCCTTCTTCAAGTTCCTTATCTGTAGCTTTTCGCACAATCAGTCCCTTGAGTAAGTTACTACTTTTTTCGAATGTTTCCACCTGGAAGTCCATGAATACTCTTATACCTTCATTGTGTTCCTTTATCTGCCTCGCATATATATCCATTAAAGGTTTAATGCCACTAAAGCAACAAAAGATATAGGAAGCAAACATCTCTTCCAGTGCCTTCTGGGCCGCTTCTTTTTCTTTGATAGCTTCTTTCCGCGCTTTGTCTAATGATTCTATCATTTCAACGCAATCAAAAAATACAGCCATATTTTCACCTCACTATTTGAAAGCTTCAACAACAGTATCTTCTTATATTATAAACCGATTTTGATTTTATGTCAACCAGACAAAAAAAGAGCTTTTTAAAGCTCTTCTTTTTTAGTACATTCCACCCATTGGTGGTTGAGGCATTTCTGGATGATGATGCTCATCCTTTTTTTCTGCAACTAATGATTCTGTTGTTAGTATCATTGAAACAACACTTTCCGCATTTTGAATTGCAGAACGAGTTACTTTTGTTGGATCAACAATTCCAGCTTTTTTCATATCAACATATTCTTCTTTAGCTGCATCAAATCCAATACCTGTTTTGCTTGATTTAATTTTATCAATTATAACTGCACCTTCTAGTCCTGCATTTGATGCAATTTGTCTTGCTGGTTCTTCTAGTGCTTTTAGAATTATTTTAATACCAATTTTTTCGCTATCTGATGTAGCTTCTTCTAATAACTTTTCTACTTCAGGAATAACATTTAAGTAAGCTGTTCCACCACCAGGTAAAATTCCTTCTTCAACTGCAGCTTTTGTTGCAGATAATGCATCTTCAATTCTTAATTTTTTCTCTTTCATCTCAACTTCTGTTGCTGCACCAACTTTAATTACTGCAACACCACCAGCAAGTTTTGCTAAACGCTCTTCTAATGATTCTTTCTCATAATTTGATTTAGCGTTTTCAATTGCTCCTCTTATTTGAGATACTCTATATTTAATTGCTGATTTATCTCCCATACCATCAACAATTATTGTTCTTTCTTTATTAATCTTAACTTGTTTTGCATGTCCTAATTGTTCTACTGTAACATCTTTTAAGTCTTGTCCTAAGTCTCCAGTAATTACTTGTGCACCTGTTAGAGTTGCTATATCTTGAAGAGTTTCTTTTCTCTTATCACCAAATCCTGGTGCTTTAACTACTGCAACATTTAAAATTCCTCTTAATTTATTTAAAATAATTGTAGATAAAGGTTCGTTTTCAATGTCCTCACAAATAATTACCATCTTACCTGCATTTTGAGAAATTGTTTCTAACATAGGAAGTATTTCTTGAATGTTTGTTATCTTTTTATCAGTAATTAAAATGTATGGATTATCCATTATGCATTCCATTTTTTCAGCATCAGTTACCATGTATGGAGAAACATATCCTTTATCAAATTGCATACCTTCTACAACATCTACTTCTGTTGATGATGTATTTGATTCTTCAATTGTTATTACTCCATCTTTAGATACTTTTTCCATTGCATCTGCAATTAGATTTCCAATTTCTTCATTGTTTGCACTAATTGCTGCAACACGAGCTATATCTTCTTTACCATTTATTGGTGAACTTGCTTTTTTAAGTTCTTCAACTACTACATCTGTTGCTTTATCCATTCCTCTTTTAATTCCTAAAACATCACCACCTGCCGCAACATTTTTAACACCTTCTTTAAGCATTGTTTGTGCTAAAACTGTAGCTGTTGTTGTTCCGTCACCTGCAATATCATTTGTTTTTGTTGATACTTCTTTTACTAAAGAAGCTCCCATATTTTCAAATGGATCTGCTAGATCAATTTCTTTTGCTATTGTTACACCATCGTTTGTAATTAGTGGTGCACCAAACTCTTTATTTAAAACAACATTTCTTCCTTTTGGTCCAAGTGTAACTTTAACAGTATCTGCTAATTTATTTACACCTTCTAATAGTTTTTTTCTTGCATCCTCACCATATAATATTTCTTTAGCCATTTATATCACTCCTTTACTCTACTATAGCCAAGATATCGTCTTGCTTTACAATTATATAATCCACGCCTTCATATTTAATTTCTGTTCCAGCGTATTTGTTTGTTATTACTTTGTCTCCTTTTTTTACATGCATTGGAATAACTTTTCCATTTTCATCTTTTTCTCCAGGGCCAACTTCGATTATTTCTGCTATTTGTGGTTTTTCTTGAGAGCCACTGCTTAAAATAATTCCGCTTTTAGTTGTCTCTTCAGCTTCTACCATTTTTAATAAAACTCTGTCTCCTAATGGTTTAATCATTTAAATTCCCCCTTTTCATAAATAAAAAATTTAGCAGTCGTTTCATCCGACTGCTAAGATTGTATACCCTAAATTTATAAAAGTCAAGTCATTTTAAATAAGTTTTTTTCTTCTTACTTTATATCTTCCTCGCTTTGCAAACTCAAGCGTATCAATGTTTAAAGTAGTTAGCCTTACCCCATAATCTACTAATTCATTTGAATATTCATTTAATTTTAATCCTGTTACTATTTCATCAAATTTTTCATAGCATTTTTCTAATGACCATTTATCATTTAGTGCTTTTTTATTTAATCCTAATTCTATTGCATGAACAAAATATCTTGTAATTCTTTCCATTAATTCTTGCTTTGAATAATTAATTCTTAAATTAACAACATTATTCATGAAGTTTTGGGGAGTAACAATTTCGAAGTTATATACACTATCCATTTTTAGTACAAAATATTTAGTTCCTAGTTTATGATCTTTAAAGATAATGGGTTCACTAATAAAGCTTTCATTTCTCACTATTTCACTTAAATTGATAAAGAATGCATAATAACAATGCTTCTCTTGGATTCTGTTTTTATAAAAACTCCAATTTTCTTCTACTTCTTTATTTTGAGTGTTACCATTAGTTACTTTATAAAAGCCTGGTGTAGATGCAATATCTAATACTTTTCCTGATCTTGAAAGTACTAAATATTGTTTTTCTTTAACTTCCAGAACATCTCCCATATCAACTTCAACATTTTTAAGAAGCATTTCATTATCTGCATAAACGCAGTCAATTGCTTCTCCTTCATATGTTTCTAATTTACTTAACTTCATTTGTTTCTCTCCATTTATTTATTAAAAAATACTTGCAACTAGAATTGTTAAAGCTCCTAATCCAATAGCAATTAAATTAGCACAAAATGTAAGTACAAATAGTCCGTTTTTTGTTATTTCTTTCTTTTTAACAAATACACTATATGCATATTTATAAAGAAAATATTCAACAAATACCTCTATACCTTTTCCGACTATAAAAATCTTTGTAGCTAATAAAAGTCTCCTATAACTTCCATTTCCTATCTTAACTAAAACACTACCAAATATCATTATATCTGTTATAAAGTTAGCTAGTATTGTAATTTTAGTTATATATTTTTTATCAATTATCTTTTTATACTTTATTCTAAACAAAGCTATTTGTGCTATGTAAGATAAAATATATCCAGATAATAATACTAAAATAACCATAATTGTATCTTTATCAATATAATTAGTGGCAATAATTCCTGCTAAAAAGCTAAATGCATTCGCAAGTAGTGTTACACCAAGAAGAGTTTTCCCAGATATTTTTTTGTTTTTAATATATTTTTTAAAAGCACATACATACATAATGTATTCTACAATTAGAACTATTATTTCTCCCCAAAAAACAAAATCGCCATATGTAAATGTTTTAAAATAGCCATATCTTGTTATAGCTTTTGTAGATACTAAAACAGAATTCAAAGATAAATTAGTTATAAAATTAACTAATAAAGATACTAATATTAAATAGTTCTTTTTTATTTTTTTTCGATAAAAAAGAATAAATATACATGTTTCAATAATAAAAGTTATAAAAGCATATAATAATAATTCTATAAAAGTTGTTCTTAAAGTATCAAAAGGCATTTTTTCCTCTTTTCTATTAATTAACTAAAAATCCAAAACCAAAAGAAATTAGGTTTGCTAAAAATGTTACAGCAAATAATCCTAATAGTACTTTATTCATACATTATTATTTTTCTTCTTTATTTTCTTCTTTAGATTCTTTTCCTTCTTCTTGGATAGCAGGCGCCCCTGCGTCTCCAACATTTGCTTCAAATTTTTTATTAAATCTTTTTGTTGTAAATGCAAATATTGCAACTAAGATAACAACTATAACTAAAATAATTGCCACAACTGCTCTATTATCTTCAGATGGCTCTACTGGTGCAGCTATATCTGCATAAACACTATTTGCAATAGATAAAGCAAATCCTCCTATTAATAATGCTGATGTAAATAATTTACTTAATACTTTCTTCATAATTATCTCCTTTTCTTAATGTTTTTATAAATCCAACCATTGCAAGCAATGATAAAATAACTATTAAAATAATATTAGTTTGTTTAGAAATTGATACCAAAAATACAGGTGTGATTCCTAAAAATAATGCTATTGTTGTATATCCAAATGCTAAGCCTGGATTATCTTTAATAACGCTTAATAACATTCCATATGTTATACTCATAGTCATACTAAATAAGAATACTCCAATTATTGATACCATCATTATATTTTCTCCAAAAATCAAAAATGGAATACATCCTATTGTAGTAATTAAGCTTACTGTTCTTGGTCCAATTTTATCACTTAAGTAACCACCAAATGCTTTTCCAGTTCCCATCATCATAAATAAGAATAATGTTTGCCATACTGTTTTATTCCATGAAATTGGAATCGCATATCCAATAAATGATCTTGCAAAAGTAATAAATGTTGCTATATAAATTATAGTTGTAACAGGAACTTCTTTTTTAGTAATATGATAATCTGGATAATTAACATCATCTTTTAACCAATACTTATTTGTAAGTAACACTATTATTTCCATAAGTACTAAAGCTAAAATTACAATTAGTTTTGTTTGTAACATACCTGAAATTAGTTTTCCTGTAACTAAACCAAAAGATCCTCCTGCAACAAATAGTGCACTTGGAAATAGTTTTCCGTTTCCAGTAATTACAGTAGAAATTGCTCCGCATTCATGCATTATTGTGTTACCTGTTCCTATAAATATAGCAAACAATATTAGTTTTATAGCACTTGAAGTATCAAAAAATAATACTCCAATAAACATAAGTAAAACTCCAATTGATCCAATATCTAATCTCTTATGTTTAGAATTTATTATTCCAAATAAAAATTGTGGTACAAATGCAAAGAAATCAAATATAAATGATATTACAAGTGCACCTGCTAAAGATACATATTTAGTAATAAGTGCAAAACATACAACTTCAACTAAAAAATGAACCCAAAAATATGCTATTGATACTATTTTTCCTTCTTTTGACATCTTTTCTTTCCTATTCTGATGTAGTTTTTACTTTCATTCCATAAACATTTAAGTCTGTTACAACTATTTTCTCATCTTTAAATGAAGTATCTACACCTTCTTTTGTAATTTTATCTACTTTCGTATAACACGTGAAGAATACTGTAAATAATAAATATATAAGAACTATAATAATAAATCCTTGTTTTATTTTCGCACTATCAATAAAGCTTATTATCAAAAGTAATACATTAGTAATTATAAATACTACTGGAATTACCCAGTTAACATTACAATTTTCGTTATTAATAAATTGATAATAAACTAAATTTGCTAGTATTATCAAAATCATTATTATTAATACTGCTCTTATTATTTTTCTTCCCAACATCCTTCTCCTTTATTTTATTTTAAAATCTCTTTGTTTAACTGCCTCATAAATTACAATACCTGCTGAAACTGATGCATTAAGTGATGTAATTTTACCTTTCATTGGAATCTTAATTAAAATATCAGAATTTTCTTTAACTAGTTTACTCATTCCTAGACCTTCGCTACCAATAATAATAGCTAATGGTCCTTTTAAGTCTTGCTCGTAATATAAAGTATCAGCACTTCCATCTGTACCAATTACCCAAAGACCTTCGTCTTTTAATTTTCTGATTGTATCATTAACGTTATTTACTCTTGCAATTTTAACATATGATGTTGCACCTGTTGATACTTTAACAACTGTAGAATTAACTTGGCATGTTCTTCTTTTTGGAATAATTATTCCATGAACGCCAGCTGTTTCTGCTGTTCTTAAAATTGATCCTAAATTGTGTGGATCTTCAATTCCTTCTAGCACTAATATAAATGGATCTTCTTTTCTTTCTTTTGCTAGATTTAGAATATCGTCAACATCACAATAATCAAATGGTGGAACTGTAGCAACAACTCCTTGATGATTTTCTATTGTTAAATCATCTAATTTTTGTTTATCAACTTCAACGAGTACTACTCTTGCTTCTTTTGCACGAGCAATTATTTCTAAGATTGATCCTTGTCTGTTTCCACGTTCTATGAATATTTTGTTGATATCTTTTCCGGATTTTAGAAGCTCAATTACTGGATTTCTTCCGGCAACTATATCATTGTATTCTACTTCTTCAACAACATTTTCATCTTGTCTTCTATCTTCTGAAGATCTTCTTTCAACGAATCTTCTATCAGATTCTGCTCTTCTTTCTCCGATTCTTCTATCGAATTCACCACGTGGAAGAGCTCTTCTTTCATTTTTTCTTCTATCGCCTTGTCTTCTTTCGTCACCAGATCTACGATCAGATTGCCTTCTCTGACCTTGTCTTCTGTCATCGTTTTTAGCTTCGAACTCTCTTGCAAGTCTAGCTTTTCGGTTTTGTTTATCCCTATAACTTTCTCTCATAAAATATCCCCTTATAAAAATTCATTTTTATTATAACTTAAAATATTTTTTTTGTATATAGTAATTTTTACAATTTGAGTTTTATGTAAATTTGTGCTATAATTAATATGTTGGACACTCAATTTTAAGCCAACATGGGAGGTTTCAGACAATGAATAGAAATCGGATTAGTAAAAAGCATCTTGTAGTCATCGTCATCATCGCTGCCATAATCGCTTTCATCTGCCTGGAAGTATTTACCGGAAACAAAAAGGATATTGGCGCTGTGAAAACTTTTGACTGTAATGTGAAGGCCATCAGCTGGAATACTGATATAACAGTTTCTTCTGAAGGCAAAGAAGTTTATTCCATCACAGGAAACATTTTTAAAGTTGTAACAGACCCTTTAACCATCTATGACACTTCCGGAAACAAGCTTGCTCACGCAGGTGACAACTATAATCTCATTACTCAGGACAATCACATAATTACAACAAGTTCTGAGAGACTGAAAATGGTTGGTCATTTCAACATTTTAGGTGACAGCTATGATATCTGTGTGGATGGAGTTAAAGTTGCATACGCAAAATTTAACGCCCTTAACACATATGGCACCATTGTTGATAATGAAGGCAATTTAATGGCTGACTACACATCAAGGTTCCTCTTCAAAGACTACATTGTTCAAGCAACAGACAAGAACTTCTTTTCTGATGAAGCTTTGAACCTGATATTCGCATCATACTACAGCGATCAGGCAGCTGATTCACAGAGCAGTTCCCACGGAAGTACATCAAGTAATGCTACAAAAACTAATTAAACCAGCAAAAGAGCGGGAAAATCCCCGCTCTTTTGTTTTTATTTATTTACTTTTAAATGAGAATCTAATTCGCTTATTTCATATATGCCTTGAGGAACTCCATTAATAAAGAGTTCTGCCACACCTCCTGCTTGAGCATCTCCTTCTCGAATTTCATCCATCTTTTTTAAATAATAATTATTACTAGGTCTTAATTTTATCTTAATGGATTCTTAAAAAAACTTAAAAAATAAGGCGATTTTTTCGCCTTATTCTTCATCATTTAGTTTTAATACCGATAAGAATGCTTCTTGAGGAACTTGAACCTTTCCAATTTCTCTCATCTTTTTCTTACCACGTTTTTGTTTCTCTAACAATTTTTTCTTTCTTGTGATGTCACCACCATAGCATTTTGCTAATACGTCTTTTCTCATAGCAGAAATTGTTTCTCTAGCAATTATCTTTCCACCAACATAAGCTTGGATAGGAACTTCAAATAGCTGCCTTGGAATTTCTTTCTTTAATTTTTCTGCCATTTTGCTTCCTCTTGAATATGCACTATCTTTATGAACTATAAATGAAAGTGCATCAACTTGTTCTTTATTAATATAAATATCAAGTCTTACTAAATCAGCTCTTCTATATTCTTTAAACTCATAATCAACAGATGCATAGCCTTTAGTTTTAGATTTTATTGTATCAAAGAAATCATAAATTATTTCGTTAAGAGGCATATCATAAACAAGAGTTACTCTCTCGCTATCTAAGTATTTCATGTCTATATATGTTCCTCTTCTATCCTGGCAAACTTTCATAACATTACCAACATAATCTTTTGGAATTAATATTTCCACTTTCATTATTGGCTCTTCCATGTATTTAATTTCTGTTTGTGCAGGAAGATCTGTTGGATTATATATTTCTAATACTTCACCATTTGATTTATATACTTTATAAATAACAGATGGTGCTGTTGTAATTAAATCAATATCATATTCACGCTCTAAACGTTCTATTACTATCTCTAAATGAAGTAACCCTAAAAATCCACATCTAAATCCAAAACCAAGTGCTACTGATGTTTCTTGGTCATAATTTAGAGCTGCATCATTTAGTTTTAATTTTTCTAATGCATCTTTTAATGATTCATATTCGCTACCATCTACTGGATAAATACCACAATATACCATAGAAACCGCTTGTTTATATCCAGGAAGTGGTTCTTTTGCTGGACTATCTTTTAATGTTATTGTATCACCAACATGAAGGTCTTGAATTGTTTTAACACTAGCTGCAATATAGCCAACTTCTCCAGCCTCTAAATGATCTGTTGGAACATATGTGCCTGCTCCAAAGTATCCTACCTCTGTTACAGTAAATACTTTTCCTGTAGCCATAAATAGAATTTCATCATTTGGTTTTACCTGTCCATTTTTTATTCTTACATAACTTAACGCACCTTTATAGTTATCATAAAAAGAATCAAATATTAATGCTTGAAGTTCTTCTTCCTTTTCTCCTTTTGGTGCTGGTATATCTGTTACTATTCTTTCTAATACTTCTTCAACATTAAGACCTGTTTTTGCACTAATGCATGGAGCATCCATTGCTGGAATACCAATAATATCTTCTATCTGATGTTTTACTTCTTCTGGTCTTGCTGCTGGAAGGTCAACTTTATTTATTACAGGAAGTATCTCTAAATTGTCATCAATTGCTAAATAAACATTAGCAAGAGTTTGAGCTTCAACACCTTGAGTGCTATCTACAACTAAGATTGCTCCTTCACATGCAGCCAAGCTTCTTGATACTTCGTAATTAAAGTCAACATGACCTGGTGTGTCTATTAAATTAAATTCGTATGTATTGCCATCTTTTGCTGTATAATTCATTTTTACAGCTTGTGATTTAATAGTAATTCCTCTTTCACGTTCTATATCCATGTTGTCTAACACTTGAGATTCCATTTCTCTTTCTGATAGTGCTCCTGTCATCTCAATTATTCTATCTGCTAGAGTTGATTTACCATGATCTATATGTGCAATTATACTAAAATTTCTTATATACTTTTGTTTGTCTTCCAATTTTACATCCTTTACTTTTTAATTAATTTTTTTAAAACATACTTCCAAATATTTTTTCAATACCTTTTCTGAATAAATCTGGTACAATATATCCCAATACAAATGATGCAATAATAGCTATAAAGAAAGGCATTTTATCCAACACTTCCCATACATAATAACTTCCAAGTATAAAATATACAACATATATGCCCCATAAAAAGTAATATAATTTATAACGTGCTTCATTCTTTGTTCTTCTAATTTTATTTACCTTATTATCTAGTTCTTCATTTCCTGTTTTTAAACTATTATCATCATTTATATAATCTTCTTTATTCTTATAATACTTTACTGTTTGCCATGCTTCCATCATTGTGAAAATCGTAAAAAGTATTATAAAAATAATATAATCCCAGTACTCCATTATTACCTCATTTTATTTCTACTAAATCAAAATCTAAATAATCACTACTAATAAGCTTAAATTCTATTCCGTCTATTACTCCTTCAATGGCATCTTTATGAGATGGACCATGAAGATGTCCATAGAAACATCTTTTTATATTGTTATCTTTTAATGTTTTAATAAAATCAATTTCTTCTGGAACATTTTCCTTATAAAAAGGCGGATAATGAATAAATGCAATTTTTTCTAAGCTATTATCGAATTTACTATTTGCATATGCAATAGATAGTTTTAATCTATCATTTTCTCTTTTTAGTATCTTATAATTATCATCTTCCTTATAAGTATTAAGCCAACCTCTTGCTCCAACTAAGACTTTTCCTTCAACTAGAAAAGCATTGTTATATAGAAAATCAATATTATGAAAATTATTCTCTTCTAAATATTTTCTCATTTGAGTAAGAGTTGTCCACCAATAGTCGTGGTTTCCTTTGGATAATATCTTGTTTCCTGGAAGACTATTAATAAACTCAAAGTCAGCTTTAGATTCATCTAAATAAGTTGCCCATGAAAAATCACCTGGAAGCATAACAGTATCTCCCGGGTGCACTTTTTCTATCCAATTATTTTTTATCTTTTCAGCATGATTTTCCCAATTATCGCCAAAGATATCCATTGGTTTATCAGTGCTAAAAGATAGGTGCAAATCACCTATTACAAATAGTGACATCTAATCTCCTTTTTTATTTTCTTATTAATTCTTCCATTTCGTATCTACCAGTTTCTTCGTTAAATACCATTTCTCCTTCGCCAACTTTTTTTAAGATTGCTATTCCTTTAATAACAATCTCCATATAAGCAATAGCTAAAACTATTGCTGTTGCAAGAAAGCCAGCAGCTAAAACTCTTAGTATTAAAACAAAACTTTCCATTTTATTCTCCTTTGTAATGTATATATTTTTTTATTTTTAAAATTTTTTTATTGGATCATCATCTGAATCATTCTTATTTGAATATTTTTTATCTGAATATTTATTGTATTGTTGAGGATTTTGTTTACTTCTATAGCTAACTACTGCAAAAATAAAGCCGAAAAGTACCATTAAAAATATCATAATAAACATTCCTGTTTGTATCATACCAATTAATGCAGAAGTTTTCATTTTATTACACCTCTATTTATCATTATTATCATCATCTAGATCATCAATTTCCAAAGTACTTTCAGCATAAAAATCCGATTTTAAAAAATCTATGTTTACATCAAATTCTACTGAATCTGCCAAAAACTCTTCTGTCCTAATATATCTTTCAGCATCAACGTCATGCCATCCAGCATCTCTAGATTGAGTAGAAAATTTTTGAGATTTATTCTTTACTTTATCTGGAATTATAATATTAGGATTCTCAAATTGATGTGGTATTAAATTAATTTTTCTTGGGTTTTTCTCTAATTCTCTTTCGTTAATTTCTATTAAAACATAGGCTGCTATTAAAACTGCTAGCAAAAAGATGAATATAAACCCTGCAACAATTTCATAACTAAATACCATACTATTTTTTTCTTTCTTCTTTCACATCATATTCTGGTGCATCAATATTTTGAGTTGATTCTGTAGAAGATTCATTTTTAACATTATCAGGGACTAATATTTTGTCTGGTTCTTCTCCAGCATTTAATACTTCTTCTAATTTTTCTTCTTTTAAATCAACATCATCTTCTGATTTTTTGCTGCTATCTTGAGCATTTTCCTTCATTCTTCTATACTTATCAAGAAGATATGCTAAAATAATAAGTAAAACAAAAGCAATAATGATTAAGATAGTAAAAATAATAATATTTGTTTTAGTAAACATATTTTTATCCTCCAATTTTTAAGTTTGGAATTGCATTTAAAGAAAGATCTGCTCTTTCTCCATTTATAAAATTGTAGTATCCTGCTGCAGCAATCATTGCAGCGTTATCTGTACATAATATTCTTTCTGGGAAATAGCATTTAATATTTCTTTTATTAGAAAATTCTTCAAATCTTTCTCTAATATATGAATTACTAGATACTCCTCCAGCTAATACTATTCTGTCTTCTTTATATAAATCTAATGCTTTTTCAACATTAATTATTAGCATATCTGTTACTGCTTTTTCAAAGCTTGCACATAAATCTGCTTTATTTAAATTAGGATTCTTATGATTTAAATTAATTACTGCTGTTTTAATTCCACTAAAACTAAAATCTAAATTATCAAAATGTGATAGTGGAAGATTAATATTAGGCTCGCCTTCCTTTGCAAGCTTATCTACTTTTGGTCCACCTGGATAACCTAGGCCAACAACCCTTGCTACTTTATCAAAGCTTTCACCAATTGCATCATCGCGTGTCTTTCCTAATATTTCAAACTCACGATAACCTTTAACATTAACTAGATGAGTATGACCTCCTGATATAATTAAACATAAAAATGGAGGTTCTAGTTCTTTATATGTTAAATAATTTCCAGCAATATGGCCTTCAATATGATTTACTGCAATAAGTGGAATTTTTGATGCATATGATAAACCTTTAGCATAGCTTACTCCTACAAGAAGTGCTCCAACTAATCCTGGTCCATATGTAACTGCTATTCCATCAATATCTTTAAGCTCAACATTTGCTTCTTTTAAAGCTTGTTTCATTATTTGATTAATTACTTCTGTATGGCTTCTAGATGCAATCTCTGGTACAACTCCTCCATACAATTCATGTATTTTTATCTGAGAATTAATAACATTAGATAAAACTTCTCTTCCATTTTTTACAATAGATACTGATGTTTCATCACAACTTGTTTCAATTCCCATTATTAGAACATCTTTCAATTTCTATCTCCTAAAATAAACCTATAATAAAGTACACTGCTACACCAATTCCATAAGATAACCAGCTATATAAATGCGCTATTACTGGTGCAACAATTACATCTAATGCTCCAAAAATCCATAAAACCATGAATATAATTTGAAGTGTTAGTGTGTTTTCATCTAACCATTGTTTTGCTTTAAATGGTAATATATTTTTAAATATTTTTTCTCCATCAAGTGGTGGAAGTGGAATAAGATTAAATACTCCAAGTCCAATATTTACTATAATAAACACAGCTATAAAATCTGATATAGCCATTCCAACAGCAGAATTAACAAGTGATGCTGGAAAGAAAATAGTATATATATAGTTAATTAAAATAAATATAATTGCTAAGCATAGATTTGTAAGCGGACCTGCTAGTGCAACTCTCATCTCACAATATGCTCTTGATTTACCACTTGAGAAATTGTTTGGATTAATATTAACTGGACGGCCCCAACCAATATGAGTAAATACCATTAAGAAAAATCCCATCCAATCTAAATGCTTAACTGGATTTAGGGTTAATCTTCCTTCTTCACGTGGAGTATTATCACCATATTTTACTGCTCTATAAGCATGAGCAAACTCATGACAAGAAATTGCAATTACTACAGCTGGAAGCGTAAGTAATAATTGCATCCATTGTTCTGTTTCCATACGAGATAGTGCGTAAATGAATAATAATATGATAATAGTATTAATTAATCTTGTATTAACATTATATCCAAACATTATATTCTCCTTTGTAATTATCTAAATAACTTAATAATATTTATACCATAAACATTTAAAAGTCTTTCATGAAGTCCAATTCCCATAAGTCGACCACCTACTCCTGTTGGAGCAAATGTATTTCCAATATGATAAATTGGTATAAAAAATAATATAATAATAAAAATAATAAATAAAATATGAATTACTTTATTGTCCTTTTTTAATAATAGCAAAATACCAAATACTATATTAATTATTTCAATAATTATTAATGGCACGATGTGTATGCTAAAAAAAACATCAGCACCTTTTTTTAATACAGTATTTACCATTATAAAAACTACAACTTCAATTATAAAACATACTATCCAAATAATTTTAAAAACATTTTTCTTCATAAGTTTATCCTCTATTAATTTAGTGGTTTCATTGTTGGGAATAATAATACGTCTCTAATAGATGCTGAATCTGTTAAAAGCATTATCATTCTATCTATACCGATTCCAAGTCCTCCTGTTGGAGCTAAACCATATTCTAATGCGTTGATATAATCATCATCCATCATACCAGCTTCATCATCACCATTTTCTTTAGCTGCAACTTCAGCTTTAAATCTTTCATATTGATCAATTGGATCATTTAATTCAGAAAAAGCATTTCCATATTCTCTACCACCAATAAATACTTCAAATCTTTGAGTAAGTCTTGGATCTGCTTTACATTTTTTAGCAAGTGGAGATATTTCAATTGGATAATCATAAACAAATGTTGGTTGAACAAGTGTCTTTTCAACAAATTCATCAAAGAATAAGGCAATTATATTTCCTCTTGTTTCTTTTCCATTTGGAACCTCAACACCTTTCTCTTTTGCTATTTTAACTGCTTCTTCATCAGTTTCAACTTTATTAAAGTCAACTCCTGAACATTCTTTTACAGCATCAATCATAGAAATTCTCTTCCATCCTGGAGTTAAATCAATTTCTGTTCCTTGATATGTAATCTTGTATGATCCACATACTTTCATAGCTATTTTTGTAAATAACTCTTCAGTAATATCCATCATATCATGATAATTTGCATATGCTTCATAAAGCTCAATTGATGTGAATTCTGGGTTATGACGAATGTCCATACCTTCGTTTCTAAATACTCTACCAATTTCATAAACTTTATCGAATCCACCAACGATTAATCTTTTTAAGTTAAGCTCTGTTGCAATTCTTAGATACATATCAATATCTAATGTATTATGATGAGTAATAAATGGTCTAGCTGTTGCACCACCAGAAATTGTATTTAGTATTGGTGTTTCAACTTCTAGGTAACCTTTCTCATCTAATATATTTCTTATTTCTTTAATTATTTCTGTTCTTACTCTAAATGTTTTCTTTACTTCTGGATCCATAATTAGATCTAGATATCTTTGTCTATATCTTAAATCAACATCTTTTAATCCATGAAATTTCTCTGGAAGTGGTCTTAATGATTTTGAAAGAAGTTTTACTTCTTTAGCGTGTACAGAAATCTCTTCTGTTCTTGTTTTAAATACAAACCCTTTAATACCTATAATATCTCCAATATCCCATGTCTTAAAAGCTTGATAAGCTTCTTCACCTAAGTCATTTATTGATACATAACTTTGGATTTTTTCATCGCTATCTAATATTGTACAGAAAGATGCTTTTCCCATAATTCTTTTTGCTATAATTCTACCAGCTACAGCTACATCTTTGTTTTCAAATTCTTCATAATTTGCTTTAATTTCTCCAGCAGAATTTGTTCTATCATATTCTGTGACTTCAAATGGGTCTTTTCCTGCTTCTTGAAGTTCATGTAATTTTTCAAGTCTTACTTGCATTAATCTATTTATATCTAATTCTTCCTCTTGTGTGTTAACGTTTTCATTATTCTCGTCCATAATAAAATCTCCCTTTTTATTGATTTATCTATTATATAACATTTTGAGATTATTGTAAACCTTGTAAATGTTTATTTTTTAACTATTTGGCCCATTCCCATCAATTTTACTTTTGAATTCTTTTAGTTTATCTGTAATACTAATTCCTTTATTTTGTCTTGCTTCATTTGTTCCAGCAAATGCTACTAAAAATGCTCCTAATACTAATAAGTAGAACCACCATGGCAAGCTAAACCAGAATTCTCTTGTTAGTAAGAATGCATTAAATAATAGCGCTCCTGTTGAAACAAGGAATGTTGTTCCGAATCTTTCGAAGTAACTAATTATCATTATAGTTACTATTAATACAGAAAATAGCATTCCATCTATTTCATCTGCATAACTTGATATTGGAATCAAATATAAAAGTGCCAAAGTAATTGCTTCTAATGTTTCGCTATCCTTATAATATTTGTGGACAACTGATCTAAAGATAAATAGATCAGCTATAATGTAACCTGCATATCTAAATAATGCATATCCATCTAAAGCTATTTCTTTAACTATTGAATTGTAAAGTGCAACTAATGAACATATTCCAATAATTTTAAATATGTCTTTTTGTCTATCTTCATCCATGAAGTACCATAGTACAAATGACCATACAACAAATAAAAGTTGTACTAAGATTACTGAATCTAAATATCCAGTAAGTAAATATAGGTAAGCTCCTGATGCAATTGTATAAATTGTTACTCTATTTTTAATAATTGAATATGCTGTAAGAGCAACAACTGCTATACTTAATATTCCAATTACAAATTCATCTGTAAGTGATGCACTTCCTAAAATAACTGGTACAACACCAACAATTGGAATAGCATCTTCGAATTGTTTTAATCCTTCTACATTTTTTCTATTCATTACAATTAAGTACACTGCATATATAATTGCAACTACCGCTGCAATATCTGTATCTAATGCACTTAAAGCAAAGAATACGATTATTTTTAATACATTACTATATATTGGTGAAAATACATCTTGAAATGCTGTAACTTTATTTTCTAGTGCAATTATTCCCATACTTGGGATCATAGCAAAAATAATTCTTACTATATCTTCAACAGCTAATGCATTTGCTAAAGATTGAAGCATAACAATTACTGATGTATATCCTAAATATTTAAATACAACATTTGCTTTTCTAAAGTAGCTATAACCATAAACAAACATTAGAAGTATAAAATATATTACATCATTACTAAATTCATCTGGATGAGCTACATATGCACCCATATATGTTAAAAGTATAAATGCATGTGAAATAACAAACCAAATTTTCTTTATATTCTTCTCTTTATCAAGTGGAATTATTTCTCCAATCATAAATACGAATAATGAGAAGAATACATAGAAATGATATGTTGCTTCATAATACACTAGTGCTAGCAATCCTGTTGCTATAACTATTCCAGGAATCACAAAATCAAGTAAATCAGCAAGTGATTTTGAAACTAGCTTATAACTTAGAAGTGCAATTAAAAGTTCTACAAATCCATAGATAAAACCTGGAATCATAATATCTTCTGATACACCTGCCTCAGAAAAGCCAAGTAGCAATACTGATATAAATGAAATGCATGCTGTTGCATTTATAAATTCTTTCTTTTTATTAGCAAGTAGCATTAAAACAATAAAAGCTATAAATGAAAATGCTAATGCTAAAACATGTATTACCTGATTATCTGAATTTGGCATAAGCTCTATTAATATTGTATGAAGTCCAGTTATATAAATTGATGTTACAACAAATACTGGCATTACTCTATCTTCTTTATTTAAGAAGTATAATATAACAAAATTTACTGTAAGAACTAAATAAAGAAGTGGTATTGATGCAAATTGTTCTCCAAACAAGAATATACTAAAGAATCCTACAAAGAAAGGAATTATACTGAAAATGCCTTTAAATAATAGTGGATTCTCTTTCTTTCCTAAGAAAAGGATTAATAGTAAGTTATATAAAGCCAAGTTTATCATTACTAGTCTTTCGTTTTCTGCGAATGTTAAAGTAATTAGAATAACACTAGTTACTTGAGCTAGCAAACTTGCATAGAAAAGTCCATTTCCATTGTCTGCTTTATAAGCTAAATAATAAACTACAGCTGTAATAATTCCTGATATACCTAAGTATAAATATTTTCCTGCTCCATATATTGATAAGTATTCTCCAAGAAGTCCAAATACACTTAATGATAATAAGAATATTGGAATATAAGCCATTGCTATAAAGAAAAATGTCTTTGCTGTTTTTGGAATATTGTATTTTTCTTTTGCAATTTTACTTCCACCTAAGAATAACACAACTCCTAATGCTAAAACGAAAGTTTTAATTATATCAGAAAGATAATGCCATCCTGTTGCCAAGAATACTACTGCAGCTAATATAATTAAAACGGAGCCAGCAATCAAGAATATTGAAGTTCTACTTTCTTCAGCACGTTTGGCAGCTTTTTCTTCTTCCAAACGTTTTCGTTTAGCCTCTATTTCTACTTGTTCTTGTTTGATTTTTTGTTCACATTCCTCGCAGTATGAAGTTTTTCTTATTGGAACTTCCTTTCCACATTTTGAGCAAATCATTGTTGTTGCTATTTTTTCTTTTGGAGTCTCGATACGCTCTTCAGAAACTTTTGCTTTTACTTCTTTTGCTTCTTCATAAACTGCACCTTCATCTTCAGATGGCGTTTTACCTTCAAGAAGATCAAGTTTTGTTTTAAGATTATAAATAATCTTTTTAAGTTGTCTTATTTCTATATCTTTTTCTGTAACAAGTTTATTGTAATGATAGATTAGAACAATAAGACCAATAGCTAGCAAGAAAACCATAATAAATCCCCTTCTTTTGTTTTATTTTTTTCTTCTAATTATCCAATCTTTATTAACTTCATGTGGAATATTTAATATTATTTTTTGTTCTGCTTTTCCAGGATTTACTGTATCTACTTCTTCAAATGTTTCATCATTCCATAGCTTATCAATACTAAATGCAACTGGTTCAATTTGTCCTGGAACTAAAAGTTCTAATGTATCTCCAACTGATAATTTGTTTCTAATTTCAATTAGAACTCTACCATCATCTAAAGTACTTACAACTTTTCCACCAAATTCATATTCTTCATTATATTGTCTTCCATTATAATCTTGGAAATCTTTATTATTTTTGTCATTAAAATAGAATGTTGTTAAACCTCTTGTTTTTGTTTTTTCTAATTCTTTCATATATTTTTCGCTAGAAAAATGATCTGGATCTTTCATATAATCATCTATAGCTGTTCTATATGCATTAATAACAGTTGCGACATAGTATTCTGTTTTTAATCTTCCTTCAATCTTTAATGAATTTACTCCTAAATTCATAAGCTCTGGAATCTCATTTATTAAGCATAAATCTTTTGAAGAAAAGATATATGTTCCTTTTTCATCTGTTTCAACTGGCATTAGATTTCCTGGATTATTTGTTTCTTCAACATAAACATTGTATGCCCATCTGCAGCTTTGTGCACAGTCACCTAAGTTACCACTTCTATCTGCTAAGAATTGACTTAAGAAACATCTTCCAGAATATGCAAAGCATATTGCACCATGTGCAAATATTTCAATATCTAAATCTTCTGGTTTATTTTTAACTATTTCTCTTATTTGTTCTTTATTAAGTTCTCTTCCTAAAATGATTCTTTTTGCACCATTTCTGTGCCAGAACTTACATGTATGATATGAAACAGTATTTGCTTGTGTAGAGATATGGATTTCACAATCTGGTGCATTTTCTCTAACGCAATCTACTACACCACCGTCTGCAATAATAATTGCATCTGCATGAAGTTCATTTAACATTCTAGCTTGCTCAGCTATTTCATCATATGTATCATCCATTGCAAATATATTAATTGCAACATGAACTCTTTTTCCAATTGAATGTGCATATTCAATTGTTCTTTTAAGATCGTCATCATCAACTTCTGATCTTGATCTTAAAGATAATTTTGGAGTTCCGCAGTATACTGCATCAGCGCCATACATAAAAGCAATTTTAGCTTTTTCAAAAGATCCTGCTGGTGCTAAAAGTTCAATTTTATTCATTTTAATACTCTCTCTTTTCCTTAAAATACTTATAATTATACGCAAATATTATACCATTTAAAACTTTTTATATCAACATTTTAACCAAATGTATTTAAATCTTTAAATATGAAAAATAACTGTATTATTTTGCATAAAAAAACAAGTCAGTCCTTTAAAGGACTGACTTGCTCTGGAATGATCGATATTGTTATTTGCTGAGTTTTCCTTTTATCTTTTCATAATAGGCTGTTACAGCTTTCAGCTCCGATTCTTTCAGATACTGCTTGTAGGTTTCCATCCACTTTTCCATCAAAGAAACCTGATACGGAAGATTAGTTTCCGGAGAATCCATGAGCGCTTCATAAAATCTACCATACTCGAAATAATTTCGAAGTGCCCTGCTTCTATCGTATTCATCAAACGTAGGATCTGTTATGAATCCACTCTCGCGGCAGTATAAGTCAGTATAATTATCAAGCCGATATGTTATTCCGTCCTCTGTGAAAAGTCTATTAATAACCTTATTAACATCGCCCATACCGTTTTCCTCCTATATACTTCATAAGCACAAAATATATTCAAGAGGGCTACAGTAACCCTCATGAACATATTTTTATCCAAAAAGTTACTGTAGAGATTTATTTTATAAATCTATATTATTATAACAAATTTTATGTAAACAGTCAAATTTGTTATTTTTAAAATCTAATAAAATAGCCTTTATTATTGTAGTTTATACATATTTATGTTATAATAAAAAAGATGTATTAGGCATCGATTTTTAAGGAGTAAAATGGCAAAGGTAGTAAAAGAACCAGACCTAAATATGAAGCATTATATTGGGTCTCGTGAAGACGTTCTTAAAAAGCTTAAGACCGCAATAAGTGAATATCTTCAACATAAAGAAGTACAAGATCCAGAAAGGGTTTTCTACTCCTCTATTTATCATGGAATTTCTTACTATCAACAAATTACAGATAGATCAATTTCTATGGAGTCAGAAGGTCAAACATTCCTAGAAAATGCTCTTAAGGCCATCAATGATGATTATAGATATTTAGCAGATAATTATAATTCAAATGATCCTACTATACCTGAAGTTATATCATTTAAAGGAAGAATTAAATCTCCTTCAAGTGCTATTGAAAAACTTCTAGATAAAGCCAAAGAATACTATCTAGATGGTATGGATTTTGCTATGCTTAATGAATCTTTAAGAGATTTTTTCGGAGTAAGAATTGTTATTGATCCTCCACAAGAGATTAAATCTCAAGGAAAACAAGCAGAATCTGATTATCTATATATGATAATGCATGACTTCTTAGAAAGAAAAGGTTTAGATAGACAAATAGATGGAAATCCTTTACCAACAGATTATACTTTCACGACAGTAAATACAGTTCATGAGCCAAATAAATTAGAAAAAATTATTGAAAGACCAGAAAAAGAAGGTTTCTCTTCTCAAGCTATGGAGGCAATGAATCTTCCTGGAAAATACAGATTCTATATTCCAACATCTGTTCCAGAACCAATTTTAAGATATCATGATTATATAAAAGCTTATAGACTATATCCAAAATTTCAAGGATATCAAAGAGATCACATTTGTGCATATCCTCCATATGCTTCAACAATTAAACTTCCAAAATATCCAAGATACATAAATGATACTAAATCATTGAAGCCTTGTATAGAATATCAATTCTGTCTTGGTGATGAAGAATATCATGCAGACCATGGTATCGCATCACATAGAATTTATAAATACTATGGAAGAGATTCAGATAACACTGCCTTTGAAAATAGTCAAGAAATAGATTGGAGTAATGTTGAAAATTCATTTTCTAGATATAGTATACCAATGATATTAGTTACAGATCGAGACACAAATGTAATAAGACTTTCTAGATTCGATGAAGCTATGGAGGCATATCACGGATTTAGTTTTAAAAATTTCTTTGGAATAGATTATCAAACATTTTTGGAAAAATTTGATACTGAAGAACGTGATGAGATTTTTGCACAAAGAAAGAAAGTTAAATTTGATCCAGAACAAAATGATTATTCTTTAGTTCCAAATCAAAGATATGTACTAGTTGATCCATCAAAAGATGGTGAATATTTTTCAAACATGGTAAGAAATTCTGATCGAGAAACATTTATGAAATTTTTAGATAAAAACGGACTTCTAGATGGAACAATTTCAATAGATAGTCCATATGTTAAAGAAAGATTCTTAAAACCATCATTTACATCTATGATTCTTAAGATGATTCCTGGAAGCAAGGTAAATCCTAAAACTCATGAATTAGAACCGGATACAAAAACTAAACCAAAAATCCCAGAGGATGAAACAAAATAAAGAGATTTACTAATTAATAAGTAAATCTCTTTTTTATGCAAAAAAAATAAGCTCAAGGCTTATTTTTTTCTATGTATTTTTGAATGTGCTAAACACATCAAAAAACTAAATTAATGTGATTAATGCTTGAGAAGCATTATCTCCTTTTCTTGGTTCCATTTTGTAGATTTTTGTATATCCACCTACTCTATCCTCATATTTTGGAGCTATTTCATTGAATAATTTATCTACTAAATCTTCACCATTTACTTTGTTGATAGTTTTCATTATTTTTCTTCTAGCATTTAATCTTGATGGTAAATCTTTTTGTCTTTTTTCTGTAGATTCAACTTTAACTACTCTTAGATAATCTTTACCATTTTTGCTTGTTACTTTTTCAGTAACTTTTCTACCATTACTATCTATTTTAGCTTTGCTAACTTTTACTTCAACTTCTTCAAAGTTTTTATGTTCTTTAACTGCTAATGCGATAATGCTATCAGCCATAGCTTTTACTTCTTTAGCTCTTGGTTCTGTTGTAACAACTTTACCATTTTTAACTAAATCTGTAACTAAAGTATTTAACATAGCCATTCTTTGATCAGTTGGTTTTCCAAGTTTTCTTGTTCCTGCCACTTTATTTTCCACCTTCCTAATAATTATTCTTCGTCTGATTTAAAGTTTAGTCCTAAGGCAATTAATTTGTTTGTAACTTCGTCTAATGATTTCTTACCTAAGTTTCTAACTTTCATCATTTGACCTTGAGTTTTGTTTGCTAAATCTTCAACTGTAGCAATACCAGCTCTTTTTAAACAATTGTATGATCTTACAGAAAGCTCTAATTCTTCGATTGGCATCTCTAATACTTTCTCTTTCTTAGATTCTTCTTTTTCAACCATAACTTGTGTATTTTTTGCTGTTTCAGATAAGTCAATAAATAATTCTAAATGTCCAACCATAACTTTTGCAGCAAGTGATAGTGCTTCAAAAGGTTTTAAACTTCCGTCTGTCCAAATTTCAATAGTTAATTTATCATAATCAACCATTTGACCAACTCTTGTGTTTTCTACTGTGTAGTTAACTTTCTTTACTGGTGTAAAGATAGAGTCAATTGGAAGAACATCAATTGGACTATTATCTTTCTTGTTCTTTTCTGCAACATTGTATCCTCTTCCTCTGTCAACTGTCATATCCATATGAACATCACAATCATCTGAGCAAGTAGCGATATGAAGTTCTGGGTTTAATATTTCAACTGTACCATCTGTGATGATATCTCCAGCTTTAATTTCTCCAGCACCTTTATGTTCGATTCTAATCATTTTTTCTTCATTATCACTAACTTTTAGTCTAACACCTTTTAAGTTAATGATTAACTCAGGAACGTCTTCTACAATCCCTTTAACTGTAGAAAATTCGTGTACTACGCCATTAATTCTAACACTTGTTATAGCAGCTCCTGGAAGTGATGATAATAAAATTCTTCTTAAAGAATTTCCTATAGTCATTCCATAGCCTCTTTCTAATGGTTCGCATATGAATTTTGCATAATTCCTCTTATCGTCTGTCTCTACACATTCGATGTTTGGTTTTTCAAATTCAATCATTCTTACCTCCTAATAGGTTTTACAACCTTATTCAATTCAAATTTAAATAATTCTGTACGTATCCTAAGTAAAACTATTATTTGTTATATAACTCAACGATTAAGTGTTCTTCAACTGGAATGTCGATTTCTTCTCTCTTAACCAATCTAACAACCTTAGCACTTAATTTTTTCTCATCGAAGTCTAACCATTCTGGAATAACTGGTTTTGTTGTTTCTAGTGCGTTTTTAATTATTTTATTATCTTTTCTGATTTCTCTAACTGCAACAACATCTCCTGGTTTTACTAAATATGAAGCTATATCAACTTTGTGTCCATTAACTTCAAAGTTACCATGAGTAACTAATTGTCTAGCTTGTGGTCTAGTTGTTGCTAAACCTAATCTATAAACTATGTTATCTAATCTAGATTCTAATATTTGTAATAAGTTTGTACCTGTGATACCTTTTTTATTAGAAGCCATTTCAAAATAATTTCTGAATTGTTTTTCTCTAACACCATAAACGAATTTTGTTTTTTGTTTTTCTCTTAATTGTAGTCCATACTCAGAAACTTTCTTTCTAGAATTTGCTGTGTTTCTGTTTGACTTTTTATTATATCCTAGGTAACCAGGTTCAATTCCTAAAGATCTACATCTTTTAAGAACGTGATCTGAATTCTTTGACATCTTAATTTCTCCCTCCTATAATTATACTCTTCTTCTTTTTGGTGGTCTGCAACCATTATGTGGTATTGGAGTAACATCTTTGATCATTGTAATGTCTAATCCAGCTGTTTGTAATGATCTAATAGCTGCTTCACGTCCAGCACCTGGTCCTTTAACATAAACATCAACAGTTTTTAATCCATGTTCCATTGCTGCTTTAGCTGCTGTTTCAGCTGCTTCTCCTGCAGCGAAAGGTGTACTTTTTCTTGATCCTTTAAATCCAAGTTCACCAGCGCTTGCCCAAGCGATTACATTTCCTTGAGTATCAGTAATAGAAACTATTGTATTATTAAAACTAGAATGAATATGAGCAGAACCTTTTTCAATATTTTTTCTATCTCTTCTTCTAGTAGTTGTCTTTTTAACATGAGCCTTTGCCATTTCGCTAATTTCCTCCTTTAATATTTTCTATATTAATATTCATGTTTAATTAGTTAGCTTTTTTAGATTTGCTTACTAATTTTCTTGGTCCTTTTCTTGTACGAGCATTAGTTT
>JAEEGL014997147.1_pt1 | contig 88200 bp, 139 predicted proteins | sample 9134231 | NCBI WGS metagenome assembly JAEEGL01 (sample SAMN16246548, study PRJNA631951) | gut metagenome | biome: gut microbiome; feature: rumen; material: fiber-attached | host: Bos | place: Iran: Karaj | collected 2018-10 | reverse complement strand
TTTGAAGTAGTCGAGAACTACGGACAGATTGCAGAGAAAGGTGGCTACTCACTTGAACTTCGAAAGGTATCTTGGAACGGCAGAGAAGCAAAGTTCGATATAAGACCTTGGAAAGATGACAAGTGTGGTAAAGGAATTACACTTACAGACGATGAGATGAAAGGTCTGTTTGATTTGTTGGTTGACCTTGATAAGAAAGGTCTGTTTAAGGATTAAGAGAGTGGGCATTTGCCCCTCTCTTTTTCGAAAGGAGATTAGACATGGATATGAAACAGAGAACAGATGATTATTATAAAGGATTTATTGATGGCAAGAACTTAATGCAAGAGAAAGCAAGAGAAATTAAAAATCAACTGATGAAAAAAATGACGTGTCCATATTTAACACCACATTGTACCGCAGATTGTGCAGATTGTTTGTTGAATAGTCACGATATTGAAGATGCATTTAATGAGATGTTTGGAATATAAAGGAGATTAAATATGGCAAACTTAGGATTAACAGTTGGACAGTTAGCACTTGCGTGTCAGATACAACTTAAGAAAGGAAACGGAGATAAATATGTTCTTATCTCTGATGATGACGAGGGTAATGGTTATCACACATTGTTCTATGAATTCTTAACAGATAAAGAGGAAATTAGAGAGTGTCTTAAATCGGAACACGATGGAACACATACAGTTGATAACTGTGTAATTTTAGGATGAGGAGAACAAATATGTTAGAGTTTAAAACCATAGAAGATTTAAGAAACAGTAAAGAATTACGAGATATGGGTGAGTACCAGCACCAAGAAGTATGGCTTGACGGAAAAGAAGTTATTGCCTGTACTACCAACCAACAGTATGATGATATAATTTGGGTTGGTATATATGAGATAATAGAAAAATTAAAAAGCGAATATGATTTAGAAAATGTTGAGGAATGTGATATAGCAAGTGAAACAAGAGACTTCATCCTCGAAAAACTTTCTGAAGATTACAAGATTGAATTTGTAAATATTTATGATGAATATTAAAGGAGAATAGATATGAAAAGAATAACATTTAGATACAGAGATGATATGAGTAATTGGGAATGGAGAACACAACATTGTACAGTAGAGAGCGTTGATGAGTGCATTCGTATTTATGGTTTAGGTGTTGGTTGCGATTATGAAATCATAAGTGTTGAAGATGTTTAAAAAAGGAGAATGATATGGATGATATGAATTATACTTTGATTTATGATGACCACAATGATGGAGAACTGTATGCTTTAGCAGTTTCCAACAAATATACGGCAGAAGATATTCAGAAGTTTATAGACAAAGCCTGTAGGGAACACGAAGATTATTCTCGTTTGGATATTATTGGAACATTCCCAAATGAAATAGGTATCATATTTGAGGGTAATATTCCCTCGGCATTTATTTAAGAGAAAAGGAGAAAATTATGGCAGACATCACATTTGAAACAAAGATTGACTTTGGTAACTTTGGTGGCAACAAGAAACTGACTTTCACATCTTGGAATGGAAATGCACCGAGATATGATATTAGAGATTGGTATGATGACAAGGCTGGTAAGGGAATCACACTTGACAAAGATGAGTTAAAGTCTTTGTTTAAGATACTCATTGATATGTATGGTAATACAGCCGAAGAAGTTGAAGATACAACGGAAACAATCGAAGATACAAGCCTTATGAGTCAGTTGCCTTTTGGTCTTGATGATACAACAGAAGAAACAACTGATGAAACTGAAGAAGAAACTAAAGAATATCCTAAAGAGATACAGTTAATCTTCAATGAACTTGATAAGTTGTTCAATGACTTCAAGGTTGAAAAAGCATACGGAAAAATGCCGTTTGCAGATGGAGAAAGACTTCAGTATTCTGTAATAAAAGGGGAGAAAGAATTTGATATTAAAGAGAATACATTAAAGAAGTTGGGTGTTAATTGGTTTATTACAAATAAAGGTAACTTATATATCTACACATTGTAAAGGAGAATGTCATGGCAAATTTAATAAGAGTGAACGGCTACTTAAGATATGATTTATTTCACAAAGGAATTGAATATGATGTTATGACTAAATTTAATCTTCTTGATACATTCACAAATGATGTACGAGAAAGAATGGATGGTTGGAGTTATGATGAGTGTTTTACTGATTATGAATATGTAACATTGCCTGAAAGCAAACTTGAAGAAATATGTGAATATGTCATTAACCAATTCAAAGATAATCAGATATACATTTCTGTTGCTCATATTGAGAACACAGAATGTTATAAAGGAGAGGTTCTTATAGATATGGTTTATGAATTATCTATTACTTGGGAACAGGCATATGAAGAAGTATACGGCAAGAAACCAAAGAAACAGTTAATAATGCAGATTGAGTAAAGGAGAACTATTATGAAAGTGAAAGCATTTAGTTTTAGATTATCAAATCCAGCATCACACGCATTTGATGATGATTTTAAATCTACTTGGTATAAAAATAATATAAGTCTTGTACAAACAACGGAAGACATTGAAAATACCATCAACGAATTCATTGAAGATAAGACAGTTGTTCAGATGATAGTAACTCATGTTGATGTTAACTACCATAACAACGCAAGAGGTAACACAATAGATTTAATATATACTATTATGTATGAGTAAAGGAGATTGATATGTTCGTAGTACCTAAACGATTGCCAGTAAAGTGTTGTGACTGTGAGTATTGTACAGATGATATGGAATGTATGTTATTAGATTATAAAGAAATTCCAACAACAGAATATGATGCACCAAAATTAAGAGAATGTCCTCTAATTGAAGTTGAAAAATACACAGGCAAACTTTTTATAAGAAAGGAGTTGTTATAGTATGAAAGGTTTAGATAAACTTAAAGCAGAAATCAAAACAGAAGTTGAACTTGTTAAGGATGACAAGAAGAAAAAGTATTACAGACAGATGATGGATAAATGTATCGAACACATTGAAGAAGTCTGTGATGAAGAATATGATAACCTACTGGCTCAAAAGCATAAGTCGTTTAAAAGAATGTGGTCATTTGTAATGGATAAAGCAAAAGCGATGGCAATAAACGGAGTTGCTTTTGTAGATGACCCCGATGTGTTTGGTTGGATAGATGAATATGTTGGACTTGATGATAAGAAAGAAGTCGAGGAAGAAGAAAAGAAAGCAAAAGAAAACAGTAAAAAATTCGACGAAATAAAATCAAAGGCATTAAGTAAAACCAAGACAGTAACTAAGACGGTTACAAAGGCAACAACCACAACAACAATGGAACAGGTAAGTATATTTGATTTGATGTGAGGTGACTTATGGCAGATTTGAACGTCAAAGAGATGAAGTTAACTAAATCAATGGCAAACTTCTTATACAATGATGTAACTCCACACTATATTATCTTCTCAAAGAAGATGAAGAAAGCACATTGCACTCATTGTGATAGTGATGTTGAAGTTGATTTTAATATAGCAAACCACAACAAAGAAACCAAGTGTCCTAAATGCAAAGCAAAAGCATTATGGAAAGCCGAACATTATATACGATACGGCTTTGAAGATAATGGTTGTGGTATATTCTATACAAAAGAAGATGATTGCATTGTGGTACATCACTTCGATATTAAGAAATGCTATGACAGATTTGGTAAAGTAACATTCTATAACTCAAAGGAAGCCTTAAGAGAATATTTCAACAAAAATGGTTGGGTAAAAGGTTTTGATAATACTTGGGATTGTGGATGGAAAAAGTTAAACATTAGAGAATATGATAATATGAAAGGTTTAGCCGGAGAGCCTTGTTATCATATCAACTTTAGATGGCAATACATAAATACCTACACAAAAAACATAGGCAAAGCAATTGTTGGAACGCCTTGGGAACATAGTTGTCTTGATAAGATTTATAAACTGAAAGACAATCATCATTATTGGGATGTTCCTAAAGTATTCTTAAGAGATTATTTAATTAATCCGCTAGCCGAATATCTTTACAAGGTAGGTTTTTATACTTTATGTGAGCATATGGTATTCAATGGTTCTATTCCTTGTAATCATAAAGAGAAATCTCTTATGAATATCCTTTGTGTTAACAAAGAACAATGGAAAGAACTACTGAAGAATGGTAATCCTGACTTAGACGAACTGAAAAAAAGACAGAGAATGACTCAGTATGGTTTTAATGAGCAAGAGTTTGAAATATTCCATAAGTATTTCGAAGATGATACCAGATATTACAGACTAAACTCACGTACCTCTTACGATGAACTGAAGCCTCTGTATCGCAAGACTTTATATCAGTTGGATAAATATGCCATAAACGAAAAAGACTTCGAAATAGGCGAATATATTGATTATTTGGATATGTCAGATAAACTCGGAGATGATTTGAATTCGACGTTCATTCTTTTCCCTAAAGATTTTAAGAAAGCACACAAGGAAATGGTTCGTAGATGGAATGAAAAGAAGCAACAAATAGCCATTGAACAAGCCAAAAAGAGAAATGAAGAATACGCAAAGATGAGAGATAAATATATTAAATCATTCGCTTTCGAGGAAAATAATTACAAGATAATTGTTCCTAATGGTTGTGATGATATTTGCAAAGAGGGACAGAACTTACATCATTGTGTTGGTACTTACGTTGACAAAGTATGTAAGGGAATATCAATCATCTTATTTGTTAGAGATGTAGCGAATTTGGCAAAGTCATTTTATACATTGGAACTTCAAGGAGATAGGATGATTCAATGCAGAGGAAAGAACAATACGGATATGACACCCGAAGTTAAGAACTTTATTTTTAACTTTGCCAAACAGAAACATTTAATAGCCACAATGAATATGGGCGGTGTTGCTATATAAGAAAGGAGAGCAATATGATAGTTATTTTAAGAGACCGAGAATCATTAGATGATGATGTTGTATTTATCACGGAAACAACAACTGGAGAGCAGATACAAGAAATCATTGATGATGTTAAAGTATCTATTGAAGATACTGATAACTATAATTGGGAAGAAATTGAAAAGAGATTGCCAAAAGATGTTAAGACTTACACAAATTGGAACAATGAATTTGATGTTATTTATTGGTAAAGGAGAACAAATATGATATTAGGTGCAATCTTAGGTGACATCATAGGAAGTCCATATGAATTTGATGTCGGAGACAAAACAAAAGATTTTGAATTATTTAATGAAAATTGCATATATACAGATGATACTGTAATGACTTGTGCAATAATGAAAGCAATTATCAATGCAGATAAACGAGCATATTACAATGATATGATAATAAAAACCACTAATTCTATGAGAGAACTTGGAAATAAATATATGGATGCAGGGTATGGTGGATTATTTCATAGATGGTTAAATTCTCCAGAACCAACTGCATATAACAGTTATGGAAACGGTTCTGCTATGAGAGTTTCTCCAGTAGGTTGGGCGTTTGATACATTGTATGATACAAGATTAATGGCTCAAGCCACGGCAGTAGTAACACACGACCATCCCGAAGGAATTAAAGGAGCAGAATGTGTGGCATCTGTGATTTATTTAGCAAGAAACGGAAAACCAAAGCATTATATTGAAGATTATGTCATAAATGAATTTAATTATGATTTATCTAAATCGTTACACACATTAAGAAAAGAACATGAGCACTGCGAAACTTGTCAAGACTCGCTACCAAAGGCTCTCACTTCTTTCTTTGATGGAAACGATTATGAAGATGTAGTGAGAAATGCAGTATCTCTTGGTGGTGACACAGATACAATAGCGGCGATAGCAGGTTCAATGGCAGAGGCTATGTATGGAATTCCAAAAAATATAATTGATAAAGGTATTACATATATACCACAAGATTTATTAGATATAGTATATGAATTTGATAATATATTAAAATAAAGGAGAACGCAATATGAAAAAAGAATTTTATGCACTGGTTGGTTACAAGGATGAAAAGAAATTAGTAAAGAAAGAGGGTGATTATGATTCGTCATTCGGAGTATATTATCACAAGGAAAATAATGGATGGGCTGTAACTGATGCTTACAGTGGTTCATCTCTTGTGGTAGGACACTCTACAAAGAAAGATGCACAGGCACAATTAGAGAAAGTAAAGGACAAGATTACAGAAATTCGTAACGGAGAAAAGTATTTGCAAGGTGTCATTAACTACAACGAAATGTTAGAAGATGACACATCTATGCCGTTCTAATGTAACGATAATTAATGTTTAACAGCAAAAGGAGAAGAAAAATGGCTACAAATAAATATAATATTAAATCAAGACCTCGTTCAAAGATGATGTTAATTGATTCCGATAAATTGAGAAATGCACTGACACCTCATATGGAAATGAAAAATCTTACATTAGACAGTATTTCTCGTGACTTTGGTTACGGAAAAAATTATGTGTCAAATATCCTTGGAGCAGGTGTCATCAGTCCTATGTGTGCAAAGATGATAGAAAAAGAATTTGGTATTAAGTATGACGATTATAAACTTGATGAGCCTGTAAAAGACGAGAAGAAAGACAATGTTAAGACCGAAGTAACTGTTGATGTTACAATTCTTGCAGATGCAATCAAGGGATTAGGTGCAGAACTTGTTCTACTCAATAAAAAGATGGATGACTTGTTTGCACAGACACAACTTAACGGAGAATTGTTGCAAGGAATCAAGGACAACACAAGACCTAATAAACCTTATGCTTATACTAAAGGCTCTCATTAAGAGAGCCTTTTAGAAAGGAGATTGAATATGGAAGAAAAATTATATGATATAGTAATAACACAGACAACAGTATTTGTAAGACCTCACGAAGATAAAGACAAACCCGGAGAGCATACAACGGCAGTACATAATAATAAAACTGGTGCTTGTAACATAGCAAGAAAGTTAGCAAGACAACATGATTTAGAATATATAAAGGAGAAATAATATGGGTAAAACAGATTATGTAAGAAAAACAAAAGATTATTGGAGTATTCATTCCCAATACGGAATTGAATGTAATTGTTCAACATTGAAAGAAGCCAAAGGAAATTTAAAAGATTATCGTGAAAACGTTAATTATCCAGTATGGATACAGAAGCACAGAGAAAGGATATAATTATATGAATGAATTTGTTTGTTGTATTTGTGGAAAGAAATTCATAGGATGGGGTAATAACCCATATCCAGTAGTTAAAGATGAAAATGCAAGATGTTGTAATGAATGTAATAGTACAGTAGTAATTCCAACACGTATTGAGCAAATGTATGGAAAGAAAAATTAAAGGAGAATTAATATGAAATATAAAGAATACAGAGATAAACAACAGAAAGAATTTGATGCATTACCTATCTTTTGGGCATTCTCGATGAAACAGTTTGAAGAAGAAATGAACAAGAGAGGTCTTACCAAAAATGATACTGATAAAATATATCGTGTTGGCAATGGTGGTTTCTGTCTGAAGTCTGATGCACAAACAATTAAAGATTATTTTGATAAGCCAAATGAACTTGACGAACTTATGAAAGACAAAGACTTCTGTTTAGATGCGTTCAATTACGAAATGGATAATCACGAATATGCAATTAATCATTATCAAGGTGATTGGGAAGTTGTTTGTTGCTTCTGGCATTGCGAATATGATGACAACAAAGATTACAATGATTACTTGAAAGATGTTGGTCACGAAGATTTAATACCTTTATATGAACAAGCAAGGAGAGAACATTTCAAAAGAGCAGAAGACTGGTTTTAGAAAGGAGATTATATGGTTAAATTAACACTAACTCAAGATGAAGCATATACAAGCATAACTGGTTTATATGAAACAATCGCACGTAAATTAAATATCGTAAAACCAAACGCATTCGAATGTAGAAAAGTAAGAGTTGGAGAAAACATTATGAATAGATGTCGTGAATTTTGTATGGAGCAGAAAGGAATAGATAGACTTGAATTTAATATGGCTTGGTTGCAATTTGGACCGAAAGCAATGCTTGATGATGATTTAGTTGAGTGTGATGATGGGTGGTATGTATGAACGGAAAGGCTATAACAAATAGAGAAGCACACCGCATCCTCGTAGACAATGGTTTTACTAGAGTGAGAACTAATGGAAGCCACGTAATATATAAGCACGAAGATGGCAGAACAATTACAATCACTAATGGTAAACCATTGTCACAGAAAACTTGGAAACGAGAATGTAAGAAAAATGAAATAGAGGTATAAATATGTATACAATTAAAAGCACATCTGAAGATGGTGTTTATTATTTAGTAAAAGATTGGAGAAAAAATAAGGCTATATGGGCAACTAAAAACGAATTAGATAGAACAATGTTATACAAAAGACCACAAGATGCTTGGGCAAGTTTAACTAAATTACTTAAGGTTATGGATGAATATGCAACTGATGATTTTGAATTAGTTGAAATAGGAGATTAAATATGCAAGGTAGATTAGAAAACGAGATAAAGATAAATCAGTCCGTTGATGAAATGTTAAAAACATTGCCATCTTATGTTACTGAATGGTATCTTAATCTTAAGGCATCACGATTAACAGCCACATCTTGTCAAGAATATATACGGAAAATAAGAAAATTTCTGGAATATATAAATGAAGAAGCAAATGTTTCTCCAGATGATATAACATTGCAAGCGTGTGAAAGTTATTGTATTTCTTGCCAAACAAGAAAGAATGATAATGGAATGACTGTTTATTCTTCTGACTCATATCAATTAGGTATTTGGTATGCATTAAATAACTTTATGAAATTTATGTCAAATAGAAATTATATTGAGCAAAATTTTATGGATTATATTTCAAAACCTAAAAATAAAGATTTGGATAGAATAAACGAAAATAGAGTTTTACTTACACAAAGAGATTTTCAAAAAATATTAAAGACTGCTAAAGAATATGATTCAATTATGAATGGAATATTCAACAATAGAAATGTGCTTATTGTTCTTTTGTTTATGACAACAGGGATGAGAAAAACCGCTCTTTCAGAAATTAATATTGATGATATAAATATAGGAGAAAAAACATTAACAGTAATAGATAAAGGAAATAAAAGACACACATATCCATTAGGAGAACAAGTTATTGATTATTTAGATAAATGGTTAATAGACAGAAATAAACTAAATCCAAATACAATCAATAACGCATTGTTTATTAACAGATATGGAAATAGATTATCGTCACATAGAATTTCTACAATTGTAGTAGAGATATGTGAAGAAACATTAGGTAAACGACTTTCTCCGCATAAATTAAGAGCTGGTTTTTGTTCTATTTTGTATAATAAAACTCATGATTTAGAATTTGTAAGAAGAACTGTTGGTCATTCCAATATTGCAACCACTCAAAGATATATTACAACAGATGGAACAGAAAGAAAAAAAGCACTACAAATTATGAGTGATATTTTAGATTAAAAGGTACGGTCAAATATGTTAGGCAATACAGAAAGGAGTTGGTTTATATGTTAGCAGAATTATTAATAATGTTCGGTCTACAAGGCATTTCAAGAGGTATTAAATCATTTGATACAGTATCTTCCGACAATAAATATGGAATATATATTGACGGAAACGGAGATTGTAGAATAAATCCAACTTGTAGAAAAGTATATTATAGTCATACAAAATATGGAGATAGGGTCATAAAAGATAAGAAAACAGGAAAGATTTTAATTAACATTGATTTAGACAAAGCAAAACAATATGAACAAGATGCAATCAATAAAGGATATTCTTTCTATTTTAGGTCTAATGGTGGAAACGGGTTATATAAACTTGGAAATAGTGATATTGATGGACCGAGATATTGTAAAGTAAATGAAGATAAAAATACATATTATGTACGAAGAGAAATTAGTTATATTGACCCAGTAACAAATGAATTTTGTACTGGTTTCTTTTATATGGATATGAATTACAATCTTGTTGCACCCACGGAAAAACTTATTGAATCTTATGGAGATAATGAATTATTATATAAAACAATAATGAATGAGTGTAATCATTCTAATAGAAAATATAACATGAAAAATGATATAGTAATGTATCTCGGTAAAGCAAGTGGTTTTAAGTATTCACATATGAGTATGAGAGGTAAACGATAATGGGAAAATACCAATGTTTAGATATTATTAATGAATATAATAGATATATGTATATCAAAACAAAAAATGAAGATGAATTTTGGGCAATGGGTGGACTTGGAAGAATAGGCATACCGGAATCCGCTATTAATTCATCTCACCCATTAGATATTTTTAGATTACTGCATGAAATAGGACATTGCGAAACTTACCAATTAAAGCACACTAAGGCAACAAGAGAATTTGAAGCAACACAATGGGCTATTAATCATTCAAAAAAATATAATGTTAATATATCTAAACAAAATAAAACAATATTTCAAGATTATATATATTCTTTTTCAAAAGCAAAGAACAAAGAAACAAAATATAGACTTGATTGGGATATGAAAGGAGAATAACTATGGAAACAATTATTATGATACTCTGTATCTTATTTGGTATATCTCTTGGCATGGTGCTAGAAGCAATTCTTCTAGCATTTTTTTATAATCCAAAGAAAAGAAATGATGATAAGGAGAATTAATATGCAAACATTTATAATAACAATAAGCGGTCGTGGAATAACAGGTACATCTTATAGAGTGCAAGGTAGTATAAAACAAATAAAAAAACACTTAATATACTTAATAAAAAGTGATAAGAAAATTATAAAAGAGAACCTAAATAGTGCAACACTTACATTAAATTCGCTTATGAGAACTTCGAATGGTAGTATATGTGGTATTGCTATATATGATGACAGTTCAATTTACTATAAAGCAACACCAGACAATGAGCCTATATTACTTGATGATAATGGAAAAGAATACAAGGAGAAAGATAATGACTAAAAAAGAAATTAAAACAGTATCTAATAATGAATTATTAATTGAATATATTAAAGCATATTCTTTGTATGATGTTAATACAGTATTACGGAGAGGAACAACAAATGTTTATAAGCATCTACAAGATTTAGAAGAAGAATTAATTAAAAGAAATATATTTACACAAGAAGATATTAGACAATTAAATCTGTAAAGGAGATTAATTATGCTGAGTCATGATGAAATGGAACATGAAATCTTTTTATTAAGAGAAAGCATTTATAAAATGTGTTCAACTTATGACATATCGGAACTATGTGATTCAATTGAAAAGGCTCGTGACAGGATAGAAAACGTATATCAATCTAATAAAGATAGAATATTAAATCATTGTGACTGGAGAAATGATGAGCCTAGTAAAAGACAATTAGATTTAATTAAATCAATGGAAGATTATTGTGGTATATTTAATGGTAAAACGAAAGGAGATGCTTATGATTATATTAACAAACATATATTTGAGTATAAAAAAAGGTCATTAATAGATAATGATATTAATAACTTTAATATAGATAATATATATCTTAATGATTAATATATATTATTTATATTATTCTTTAATATTATTTTTTCTCTCTCTTAAAAGAGAGAAAAAATAAATAATAGTATACTAATAAGATATATAATTAATACTATCTAGTATTAAAATAATATAGGCATTCATCCTTTACAGAGCCTAAAAAAGTATTTGACAAAACGGATTAAAAGTGATAAGATAACATTACAAGTGAAAAGTTAAAGGCAACAAAAACATAATTATTATTTTGATTTCTAGCCAAATGATAGTTCTCCTTAAAACAGTTGCCTTTAATTTTTTACACGTTAAAAGAGAAAAAGGAGATTAATTATGATTACATATGAAGATTTAGTAAGAGTAAACAAAGAGATAATTACAACAGATATTAAAGGTAAAGATTATGCGGAAGTAAACCAGAGAATAAAAGCATTTAGAATGTTATTCCCTACTGGTTGTATTAAAACTGAATTAGTTAAACTTGAAGATGGTATTTGCGTTATGAGAGCAATAGTGTCTTACAAGAACGAAAACAATGAAGATGTTGTTTTAGGCGAGGGAACCGCATACGAAAAAGAAAACTCAACGTTCATCAATAAGACTTCTTATATTGAGAACTGTGAAACATCAGCAGTTGGTAGAGCATTAGGTATGGCTGGTTTTGGTATTGATACATCACTTGCTTCTTACGAAGAAGTTGCAACCGCAATAGCAAATCAAGGTAAAGACATATCTAAAGAACTTATAGGAAAGACAAAGGCTAAAGCATTAGAAACAAAGTGCAAGAATGATAACATTCCTGTTGATATGTTATTAAAGGCTTATAAAGTAGATAGTCTTGATAAGTTAACAGAAGCACAGTTTATGAACGCTAATGCTAACTGGGAAAAGATTAAAGCGAAAGCGAGTGAATAATGGAATTTAAGGGGCACTTGGTTGGGGCAACAAGAAACCTAACCACTGGGAAATATAATATAACCTTTGAACTTGACGAGGGAAATATAAAAGACCTCGATAGATTAAGTGGAAACAAAGAACTTATGATTCAAGCAAAGGTTCATAGAAACAAACGAAGCCTTGACTCTAATGCATATGCTTGGGTATTAATGCAGAAGATAGCAGAAGCCACAGGGTTAGATAAGTGGGATGTGTATCTTAATTGTTTACAGAGATACTCAAGAGCATTTACCCACGTTATAGTAAAACCAAATGCAATAGATAGACTTAAAGAATTATACAGAGTATGTATTGACCTAGGTGAAGTTACAGTAAACGGAAAGACTGGACATCAATTACAAGTATATTTTGGTTCATCAACCTTTGATACTAAAGAGATGTCCGTCTTTATAGATGGAATAGTTTCTGAGTGTAGAGACCTTGAGATAGAATTGTTACCACCTAGTGAAATAGAACGCATGAAAGAGGAGTGGGGTAAATGAAAATAGAAATTAAGCAAACGGACACAATAAGAACAATAGATGAATTATTATGTGGCGATATCTTTTATCTATTTGATAACCCCGAATGTCCTTTAATCTATCTTAGAGAAGATAAGTTACTAAAAGGAGAAAGCGTTCACGTTGCATTTGACTTATCTACATTAAGAGAAGTACAATTAAAAGACAATGATGAAGTTAAAATGTATCGCAACTTTAAATTTGTTGGAGAAGTGTGATGAAAAGTGTAATCCAAAGTGAAAAGATATGTTATATATGTGGTAGTCACGACGGATTACAAGAACATCATTGTTTAAGCGGCAACCCCAACAGAAAATTATCCGAGAAATACGGATTAAAAATTTATCTTTGTTGTCGGTGTCATAAGGCTTTACACGATAAAGACAATAATGATAACAACTTTGAAAAACAAATAAAGATATTAGGACAAAGAGTATTCGAAAGTATGTATGGAACTAGAGAAGACTTCATTAGAATATTTGGGAAGTCGTTTATACTTGATGATTAACTCATAAGAGTTACTCATATAAATACCTCTTTTATTTCTTTTTAACAAATTAAGCGTTGCATAGTGGCGGAATAAGGTAGACGCTAGACAAGGGCATGGTAGAAAATTCAGACACGGTTCGATTCCGTGATGCTATTGGTTCTCTGAATATCATGTGAGGTGCAAATCCTCACCTATGCAATTAGATTTAAAGGTTGCATTAACAAGTACCCCTTTTAAACGATAAGCAAAAACTTTACGACGAAAATAAAAAAAGAAAGAAAATCACAATCAATCTATATAGTGTCGGTATCTAAACTTCCCAGAGTGCAACCGCCGACATTATATTGGGGTATAGCCAAAAGGTAAGGCACAGGACTTTGACTCCTGCATTTGTTGGTTCGAGTCCAACTACTCCAGTACAATATAGGTGAGCCATTAAACTATAGTATTAGTATCCTAGGCTACGGTATGAATAGTGAAACAGATGTTGCAAAGATGATGGTAAAGGCACTCACCACCATAGGAATTTAGTGTTAATGGTTAGCACGACAGTCTCCAAAACTGTAAGTATGGGTTCAAATCCTATAGTTCCTGTTATATACTGTATGATAAACAGTATATAAAATAATTTAATAATCAAAACGCATTCGTGGTAGCATATAGTTGCTATTCATACACCTCTATGAACGTAGGTGTCAAAACCTACCCACGAATTTCCCATAAGGGATGCAACATTAATTCATTTAGTAAAGGAGAACAGTAAATGAGTGTATTAAATCAAGTAACAATCGTAGGTCGCATCGCAAGAGATATTAATATGAGTGATGCTGGTGGAACTTCAATAGCAAAGACATCTGTAGCAGTTGATAGAGACTACAAGAACAAAGATGGCAAATATGATACAGACTTTATTCCTATCTCTGCTCTTGGAAAGAGTGCAGAGTTCTTGGATAAGTATTTTAGTAAGGGAGATGCTATTGCAATCACTGGTTCAATTAGAACTGGCTCCTACACTAATAAAGATGGACAGAAAGTATATACAACTGATGTAGCGGTTGATAAAATATCTTTCGTTCCTAGTGCTAAGAAGTCAGAGACAACAGAAGAAGCACCTGCTAAAAAGACAACATCTAAGCCTAAGAAAGAGGATGCTAAAGTCGATGCAGATGATGACTTTATGAACCTTGACCCCGAAGCAGACGATTTGCCTTGGTAAAATTAAATAAGACAACGTAAACTTAACTAGAACAGAAGTCATTCAAGGTGTGAGTGGCTTCTGTTTTATAGGAGAAAAACTATGACGTTACAGAAAGCATTAAGACAATTTAATAGCGAAGAAGTATTACACATTGGTAGTAAATCAGCGTTCTTCTTTATAGGAACTATGAACCAATTAAATGATGAGATAGAAGAATTAAATAAAGATTGGGAAACGCATTACAGAGAAACATTAGCGTCTAATAAAATTACTCTTAATAATACGCTGAACAATCCACCTAAGCCTGATGTGGTTGTTAAGAAGATGGTATGGGAAAACGGCAGACACTTTGAAAAAACATTCTCTTATGAAGAACAAGTTAATATGTATAATGCAAAGATAGCCACTTACAAATCATCTGTTGAAACTGCTGAGAAACAATATAAAGCGTGGAAACCTTTTGAAGAAAGAGAAGTCTTACACGTTTACAGAACTATAAATAAAGATGGCTTAATAATTATACTAAAAGGTTATGAGTCTGGTGACTTATGGTTTAATGAAGAAGCAGAAAGAAAAAGATTAGGATTAACACCAGTATCGAGAGAGGAATATGAAGATGAAATATAATGTAATAATTACTTATGAACAAAAAGTTGTAGGCAAAGATGAAGTTGAAGCCGTACAAAAGATGAAAGAGTACATTGAAAAGAAACAAGTACCAGTTAGCACAGTAATAGTCGATAAGGAGAACGACAATGGTAAAGTATGAGAATGAATGTTGTGGGTGTGCAGTTCCAGCCTATCCATGTATGGGTGATGCTTGTCCTAATAGACACGTTCCGCATTATTACTGTGATAAATGTGGCGAAGAACTTTACGAGGAAATTTATGAAGTAGACGGTGAAGATTTATGTGAAGATTGTCTTAAAGAAATGTTTAAGAAAGAGATAGACTAATGAGAAAAAAGAAAATGAGTCAACGAGAGGTTGCTCCGTCTGGTATGTGTCCGTTTTTGACTAAGCCAGTAATTAAAAAGAAAAAGAAACCTAATCCTTACAGAGCACCGAATACTATTAAGAGATACTATGCTGGTATCAATTATGGAATCGACTTGCTAAAAGATGAATTGCTTAACTTAATAAATGATGAACAAACACAAGAGATAATAAAAGACAAAGCAAAGCATCTTAAGATAAGTACGAGTAAGAAGTTGACAGATTTAGAGAAAATGAAAACGAAACAGAAACTTAAAGAATGGGAAGATAAGGAGTGGGAGAGTATTTAATGGCAGATTTATATCGTGTAACATCACCAAGTGGTGAGATTGAATTTGAGGGAACAATAAACCAAATAGCAAACATCTTAAAGGTAACAAGACCTGAGATTTATGATGCTAAGAACACTGGTAAATGGATTAAAGACCATAAGATAACTCAAATTTATAGAGAAATACAGAGAAGTGATATTGATGAACACTTATTTAATGACAATGGAACTCGTAAATATGAGTACAAACCGGGTTTTCCTAATCGTTACAAGGGTTCAAGTGGAGTAAGGTTTTCACCTATGTAAAGGAGAATGAGTATGAAGAATTTAAGTAGAACAGTTACAGTCGATTTAGATAAGTTGTTGCCAATGTACGAAAGTAAACTCGATGATTGGATAAAGTTCATCGGTATTGAAAAGGCAAACATAATGATGGCTTGTAAGATGGCTGCATTGAATGACATTGGTGTTATTACTGATGAAGAATTCACAAAGATACAGAATTACTTCATTGAGAAGATTATTGACCACGAAAGAAAAGAAAGAGCATCTGTTGATGCACAAGGTTTTGATTGGTCAAAAGGTGATTTTGTTTGGTAAAAGGAGAACAATATGAATCAGTTAGATGCAGTAAAAGATTATTTAGAGTGTGGTAAAACAATTACAAGTATGGAAGCCATACAGATGTTTGGAGCAACAAGATTATCAGATATAATTTTTAGGCTTCGTAAAAGAGGATATGTAATTAATACCATTAATTGTGAATGCACCAATAGATTTGGTCATCACACAACATACGCAAAGTATATGTTAATTTCTACACCAAAGGAGAATGAATAATGAATAATCAAGATATTAAAGCAGATAATGGTAAACCTAGAGTTACATTGGTTCCGTTACAAATCATAAGAGACATTGCAAGAATAAGAGAGTTTGGTTTACAGAAATACAAAGAGAAAGAAAGTTGGAAGTCTGTTGAGCCTGAAAGATATAGAGATGCACTGTTAAGACATTGTTTACTTTATATTGAAGACCCTTTCGGATTAGATGAAGAAAGTGGTTTACCTCACTTATGGCACTTGGCTTGTAACGTTGCTTTCCTATGTGAGTTACAGAAAGGACAGTATAAAGAGCCTAACATTGAAGTAAAGAACGGAGAATGTATTAAAATTCCGTCTGCGGTTAATGATAAATATATTACAAAGGAGAATAAATAATGGCAAGTTTATATGATTTAGACCAAAGAATGTTACAGTTTGAAACAACTGGTGTTGATATGGAAACTGGTGAAGTTGCTACAACTGAAGAAGATTTCCAGAGAATATTTGATGAAATTGATATGGACTTAAAGACGAAGATGATTAATGTTGCTTGTTACATTAAGAACATTCGTAGTGATATTGAACAGTATGATGCAGAGATTGATAGGCTGAAGCAAAGAAAGCAGACCAAAGTTAACCTTGTTAAACGTCTTGAAACATTGCTTGATTTCGTAGCAAAGCATCGTGTTAACAATGTCGATGAGGACTTCGAAGCCACTAATAAGTGGAAGATAGATGACCCTAGAGCCGTTATATCTTACAGACGTTCCGAGAAACTTAACATCACAGATGAAACTCTTATCCCGAAAAAGTATAAGACTAAAGAAGTTACAGAGAAAATAGATATGAACTCTATTAAGAGTGCAATTAAAGGCGGTGCTAATATTAAGGGTGCCGAGTTAGTAAGTAATCTTAATCTGCAAATAAAATAAGCAAATAGAAATAAGAGAGGTTGACATTATGCTTATAGATAGCAAGAAGTTAGAACAAGCAAAGCAGACAATAGCAAGTGAAACACCCGATATGATAGCAGGGTTAATGAATTTGCAGATTTATGACCCAAAGAACCATAAATCATTATGTCCGTTCCACAATGAAGATACACCATCATTCGTGTGGGACCCTAAGAGACTCAGATTTATGTGCTTTGGATGTCACGCAACAGTAGATATAGTAGATGCATATATGTCTACTGGTTTAACATTTATAGATGCGTGTGAACAGGTATTTGAAAAGGCTGGTATCGTTTATCCTTTGGGAGAAAAGGGAGTTAGAACACAACCATCATACAAATATCCTCACGAAGAACCTATAAACGATAAAGAAACTATAACGGATTATTTTAATAAGCGTTGCATCTCAAGAGAAACACTTGATTATTGTGATGTTCGTGAAGATAGTAAAGGAAATGTAGTATTTAACTTCTATGACACTAACGATGTATTAACAATGGTTAAATATAAACTTAGTCACAAACCACAAAAGGGCGAAAGCAAATCGTGGTGTCAAAAAGATGCTGATACTACACCATTATTGTTTAATATGAACAGAGTTAATCCTAATCAACCATTACTCATAACAGAGGGTGGACCCGATTGTTTAGCCGCTATCGAAAGTGGATATAAAAACTCTGTATCAGTTCCTTTAGGTGCTAACAATTATGGTTGGATAGAACAGAACTGGGAGTTCCTTGAACAGTTTAACAACATCATTCTTGCTTTTGATAACGATGAAGCAGGGGTTAAAGCACAGAAAGAAGTTATTTATAGATTAGGTACTTGGCGTACAAGTGTTATGAACATACCCGAACACGTAGAGTACAATGGTAAGACAGTAAAGGTTAAAGATATAAATGAACTTCTGTATTACAAGGGAAAGAATGCAGTAATTGAAGCAATAGTTAATGCTAAAGATGCACCAGTTCAATCCGTTGTAGACTTCTCATCTGTAGACGATATAGACATTGATAAGATGGATGGTATCTATACTGGTTTTAAGGAAGTTGATAAGGTCATTGGTAAAATATTTTATTCAATGGTTACAATTGTTAGTGGACTTCCATCGTCTGGTAAGAGTTCATTCTTAAATCAGATTATAAGTAATGTTATAGACTCTGGTGAAAAGGTTTGGATATTCTCCAAAGAGATGAACGCAAATATCTTATCTAACTGGTTGACTATAAGCCTTGCCGGAAGCGGTAATCTTAAAGAATATATCAGTAATTATACTGGTGCTCCGTATTATAAGATACCTCAAGAGACTAAAGAGAAGATAAGAAAGTTCTATGAGGGGCAGTTGTTCATCTACAAAGATGATGCACCTAATGATGAGGACTCACTCTTTATCTCAATGGAAGAATGTGTACGTAAGTTTGGTACAAGAACATTAATTATTGATAACTTGATGTGTATCGCATTAAAGAATGCTGGTAATGATAAGTATGAAGCACAGACAGACTTCTTTAATAGATTGTTAGGGTTTGCAAAGAAGTATAACGTAGCAATCGTTATCGTTTGTCATCCTAAGAAACTCCCTGCTGGAGTTAGAGAAGTTGATATGTATGATATTAGTGGTTCATCAAACATTATTAACCTTGCACACTTATCATTCGCATTAAGAAGAATAAGCAACAAGGAAAAAGAAAACCTTAAATGTCCTTACTCTGGATACGATGTACTGTTATCTATCATTAAGGACAGAATACAAGGTAGAAACAATGTTGATATTCCATTCTATTATGATAATCCATCTCGTAGGTTCTATACGAACTTCGAAGAATATAAGAGAGACTTTAAGTGGGATGACGCAAAGGCAAATGCTTCATTGAAAATGCCAGATAAACTTAAAGATTACGCATTAGAAATATATGGAGATAATACAGATGCAAACAGGAATGAAGATTAAGGTTTTTGAAGATACAAACGTTAATGCTTACGTTGATTATATTGAAGAATGTGGTTATGAGTGCCACGTAAAGAGTGGTTACATCTTAATCGGTGATAGAAAATGTGGATTTAGTATAGACCGAGAGAAACTTGGTAAGACACTGGAAGCCACAAGGAAAAGAAAAAGAATTTCACGAGAAAAGATGTCTCAACTTGTTGGCATAAGTGAGAGTTTATTATTCTATATTGAACACGGAATGGCAAGTGTTAAAGAAGAACGCATTCATAAGTTGTGTGAAGTTCTTGGTCTTAATAAAGACAAGTTGTTAGAGTCTTGTAGAAAGGGGTGATGATATGAGTGCTTATGAAGTACCAAAATATAAAACAAAACTATATAGAAAATGGCAGTCAATGTTGAATAGGTGCAGAAATTCTAATGAAAAGCAATACAAATATTACGGAGAAAGGGGAATAAGAGTTTGTGATGAGTGGAAAAATTATGCAAACTTTTATAAGTGGGCGATTGATAGTGGATATAAAGAAAATTTAACGATTGACAGAATTGATGTAAACGGAAATTACGAACCATCTAATTGTAGGTGGGCAACAAAAAAAGAACAAGCATTAAATCGCAGAAACAATCATTTTTTAGAATTTAATGGAGAAATAAAAACATTAAAAGAATGGCAAGACGAATATGGAATAAACAGAACTACTTTTAGGAACAGATTAAAGAGAGGTTGGAGTGTTGAAAAGGCTTTAACATTTCCAATATGTGAAAACAGGAGAAATAATAAAGCGAAAGATATATCGAAAGGGGTTGATAAAATTGTCGGCTTATAGTGATTGGCGTTGCGGTGCTTTGTCCGATGATGAATATCAAAGCGCTATGCGTAGAGAGTGTGAAGATTATGACCCTTATGACAGATTCACTTGTAGAGATTGTTCAGAGTGGGATGAGTGCTTAAAAGCATTTATGAATGAAGAAGGACCTCTTTGTGAACAAGGATTAGAACCCGATAACGAAAACCTTTTTATAACATATGCAGAGGAATATGAAGATGATGACGTATGATGAAGCAAAAACATTTTTATTACAACTTAATACAGATAAACAGTTAAATGCATCCGAACATGAAGCAATAAGAGTTGCGGTAAGAGTTCTTGAAGATGTGACCACCTCATCGGACACTTGCCACGCTTGTTATAAGGCTGGTCAAATAGTGTTTGGACATAGATTAAGAAAAGCAATTAATATTTGTAATGATGATTTTTACATTACTAAAACCGCAATTATTAATTATATTGATGAAGAATTAGATAAAGTAGAGGAAGAAGATTAGAAAGGAGCCAAGATGAATATGGTTATGCCTGCTGAAATAGAGAGACAGATGAAGCAATTATTAGAAGATAATACACATATGTTAACTGGTGTTTCTAAAGTATATGATACAGAGAAGATACATCAACACGCAGATGAATTGCTCTGTAAGACATTAAGGTCTTTAGGTTATGGAGCGGCAATTGATATTTATGAGAAGATACCTAAACATTATTCGGAGTGATTATGACACAGTTAATTATTAGTTTTTTCGTATTAATTTTATTTACAATGGGAGCCTTAATATTAATTCCTTATGTGTTTGATTTGATAACGTGGGTGGCTATGTGTATATGGTACTGTAAGGAGAAAGACGAATGACACGATTAGAAGAATTAAGACAACAAAAGAAACAAATAGAAGCAGAAATTAAACAACTCACTAATCAAGCAACGACAGTTGGCAGATGTAAGTTTCATATGGAACATTATGGAACGTGTAGACCAGATGAATATGTAATATCTTACAAGAGTCGTAGTCAATCTTATCCCACAGAAGAAAGAAATAAAAGGCTGATTGTTCATTCAGAAAAACAAGTAGTAGTTAAACAACTTGATGAAATGATTAGTGACCTTAAAGCATTGAAAAAAGAAATATGCAAGGATGATGATGTGAATGAACCATCAACACAAGACCTATTTGAAGAATTTAAGAACGGTGGAAATTGTAACAACTGTACTTCAGTGAGTTGTCAACAAACTTTAGGTTGGGCGGTTACTTGTAGTAGGTTTATTAAGTGGTTAGGAGAACGATAATGAAAGCAGAATGGTTTAATTACTTGAATTATAAGAACAATAGAGTTTATAAAAGACCTTGTTGCCCTAGATGTAAGAATGAACGTGGTGAACTTGCTCCGGTAGTAAGAAAAGAGAATAGATATGAATGTCTTAACTGTCACGAAGTCCTTGAGGTTGACAGAAAACAAAAGAAATTCATTGATGACTCTATGAAAATCAAAAGAAAGATAGGCAAGTGTATGTGGTGTGGTGCATTTAATATGGAGTTCATAGAACGCAAGGATATGTCTACTGGCAAATGGGTAATAGCAAGTGGTCATTGTAGAAACTGCGATACTAAAATGATAGTGTAATTCATTGTCAAAGGAGAATAAAGAATGATTACAGTTTTCCCGTCTGGAGAGTGTTTTGTAAAATGCCGATGTTCTAATTGCGGCGGAGAAATATTTTGGAATCAAATTGGAAAGCCATCAAAAGAAGACTTACTTCGTCATAATTTTTACCAAGATGAAGACTTATGTCGTATGTGCCATATATTAAAAAACTTGGTGACAAATAAGGAGAATGAAGAATGAAACTGATAATAGATATAGACGAGAATCTATATAATTATATCTTGCAAAAAGATGCTGTTTACTTCCCAGATGATGGTGGAAAATTATTTGAAGCGGTTAAAAACAGCACACCATTTGAATTTGGCAACATATCAGTTGAAGCAATAGAAGAATTATCACATTGTCCTGCCTGTGTTCATTATGTTCAAGGAGATGTACCAAGTGTATTTTGTGATAAGTGTAAGAATAGAGATGAGTTATATAGGAGAATAGAGAATGGAATATGATTTTGAAGAATATAGAAAAGAATACGAGCAATGCGAAACAGATTTAGATTTTTATAACTTTCTTGCTTGTACCGAAGGTTATGGTGAAGAACAAGTTAAAGAGATTATGTGCAATGTTTGTGGCGGTGATGATGCTTATTACCATGCACTAGAGCAGGCAAAAGAATAAGGAGAATGTGATGTTAATTAATAATGATGAAAACAAATGTATTTGCAACCATGTTGAGTTTATAGAATATACTGGATGTTTTCCTAATTTATGCCGAGGAACATTAACTTTAAAAATTGATGGAGAAACAGTTAAATTCGGACATAGTTATTCGTCGTATGATTATAAGACACATACATTTAATGACGGAGTAGAATATGATTCATTTTGGGAATCAGGTGGTGGTTTAGATGGTGACTATTGCGCTTATCGTGGTGAATGGCGTATTGATGTGAACTGTATACCAGAAAAATACAGAAAATATTCCCACGAAATAGACTATTTGTTTAATAACAATGTGCCTCACGGTTGTTGTGGTGGTTGTGCTTAATAAACCGAAAGGAAACAGGGATGAAAAGGAAAAATATATTTATTAGATTCTTTGAATGGTTGCTTAAAAAGTTAGGAATAATAAAAACTTATGAAATAAGTAAAGAAGAAATGTGCAAAAACGCAAGAAACATATGCAATAAAAATTGTAAAATGTGTGCTTGGAATACGGAAGAAGATGAGCCTGATGATTGGGATTCATTAGCAAATGCAGAGCGTGACCATTAAGCAAACTGAAAGGAGAGAACAATGCTAACAGTAACTTATGATAATTCAGATAAAGATTTACCTGCTGTATGTGTTATACAAGTAGATGAAAACGCAAAATATAAATGTTTGAAAATGGTAATTGGTGAACAAGCAAAGTTGTTATATAAGGCTTTAACAGACCAAAGTTTTCAAATTGTGGAACTAAAAGGAGAATAAAATGAGTATAATATCAGAATTAATTATTGATTCAGAAAAAAGTGGTGCTATCGAAGAACTTGAAAAGATAAAGTCAAGATTGAATCATAGGGCAAAAGAACATCTTGACGGAGATTACTATGTTCGCATTAGGGACATAAACGAAGTATTTGACGAGGAGTTGGCAGAACTGAAAGGAGAGAACAAATGACAGTTGAAGAAGCCAAAGAATATGCAAAGACAATGAGTTATGAAGAAGCCGTTTATAATGCGTTACAAGGTAGAGCAGTTCCGTATAAGAAAGCAACAAAGATTAAACTTGATGAATTAGTAAAAATAGCGAAAAAATTAGACAAAGAAGAAAGATATATAACGGCAGAAGAATATACTAAAATGGATAAATTTATAGGAGAAAAAATAATGAAGTATAGAAAAAAGCCTGTGGTAATTGAAGCGTATCAGACCGATAAGGAAATGATTATCCATACTCTTGAGGGAGATATGAAAGCATCTGTTGGCGATTATATCATCACAGGAGTAAACGGAGAACAGTACCCTTGCAAGCCTGATATATTCGAAAAAACTTATGAAAAGATAATAGAGAATTAATTAATAGGAGAATAAACAACAAGTACAAAGCAGAAAGTGAGGAAGTATGAGCAAAGAAAAACAGATACAGAAATATGAAAGCAAACAGTTGATAGATGAATTATCAAAAATGCCACCTATGGTAATAGCAACAGCATATATCCACGCTATCAATTATACATTGTATGGCGAAGATGTGACAGAAAAATGGTTAACAGCCACACAAAATGCAAGTGCATTAGAAAAAGCATATAGAAAAGGTTATTATGATGCCTTACAAAGACAGGCAGAAAGTGAGGAATAAATATGGCAGATATAGAACTGTTAATTAAGATACCAGAAGAAAAATATAATCAAATTATTAACTATTATCAAGGGTCAAATGTTAGACCTAAAGACTATGAAATTGCTATTATAAATGGTACACCACTTCCTAAAGGACACGGAGATTTAATTGATAGGAGTAAACTTGTTTATGATTGTTCTTTTAGTGAATATGGGTGCAGTAATATTTGTGATTGTGATAGTTGTTATTATCACATAATTAAGGAAACTGCCATAAACAAAGCCCCTACAATAATAGAAGCAGATAAAGGAGAATAAATGAAACTGATAATTGATATTCCAGAAGAAGATTATAAAAATGGAACTCTTGTAAAATACTTTAATTGTTATAGTAAACAATTAGATGAGATTATCTATAATGGTACTCCACTTCCCAAAGAACACGGAAGATTGAAAGACGAGGATGAGATAGTAAAAGTAATCGAAGATAGAGTGGAATTTTTAAGAAAGAATGATGCGGTATTTATGCGTTTGCGTAAGGACATTGATATTTTAGGTTGCATACCAAAAATTCGCTGTGAAGTACCAACAATAATAGAAGCAGATAAAGGAGAATAATGATTATGACGATTCAAACAATTATAGATATGGTACAAGCCAAGAAAAGACACGCTGAATTAGAAGAAGATAGATATAATCTTCCAGAAGGTAATTATTACTGGGAATTAGGTGAAAAGGTGTATTCAATCATATACGAATATTCAGTGGAAAGATGGATGAAATATGGTCTGCCTTTTAAAAACAGTGATGAAAAATTTGAACTATTGGGATATCCATTAAAAATTAATTACAATGATAGAGATGCAATTAAATTGTGGAGGGAAGTCGGATGATACAACTTAAGAATTGTCCTAATTGTGGTGGTATACTCGATGATGAAGGTAGGTGTATGTACTGCAAATCAAAAGTATATGACCTAACAGGAATTAAAATTAATATGGATAACAGAGATGTAGTGCTATTCAAGATTCAAGTGAATGGCTACGAAGTTATTATGAAAGGTTATCCAACAAATGTAAGTTTGAATTATGAACCTCAATATGCGGATGCTTATGGTTCCGACAATTTTCATATTGCTAGATTTCAAACTGGCACGAATATGACTTGTAATATGGAATTTCAAATTCTGCCGGAACTTGGCGAAGATAAACATATGGTTGAGATATGGAGATAATAAATAGAAATGGAGAGTAGAGATGAAAGAAGCAGATAAGATTTTATTAGCACAGGAATGGGAAAGACGAGTATCAACAGTTGGTATGCCTAATACTGCATACACGTTATTAAACTGGCTTGACGATAGAGACTTATTAAACGGAGATAATTTCAAACGTAATCCTCTTAAGATAGGTGATGTGGTATTTTATCAGCACCAAGAATACGATGTAGTAGAAGCGCCTAACAAAGTCATTAAAGGATTGAATGGTGAAGAACATTTTCCTGTTACATTATCTACAGAGGAAGGTGTACATATAACAACTGTAACTGATGCAATAGTAGTAAAGTAAGGAGAGCAATATGGACAAAGAAGATTTCATTTATGACTTAAAATACTTTAATAACATCGAGGAAGCAACTGATTACTTGAATGAATATCACATACATAAAGATGATATCATTGATTTACGATATCATCCAAATATAACGTGTTATGTCTTGGTTACTTGGAATGAAGAAAAGTGGCAAGAATGGAAAGATAAAAATGAAGAACCACATAAAAGAATGGACAGAGAACCAAATATGTTAGCGTGTCATTATATCGGCTTAACTAAAGAACACGATGGCGAAAATACTTATGATACCGAAACATATATATACAAAGATATTCGTTTTTATTACAGAACCGACACTCAGAGATACGATGTTTATTATATAGATGGCAAGAATGTTTACGAGCATATTGAAGATGTGTGTAAATTTATAGAGAATAATATGGATAAATTTGTAGTAGAGGATTGATTATGAAAACAGAAGCAAAATATTCTAAAATGTGGGCAAAGCAAGATGGTGATTTCGTTGAAGTTAAAAATATTAATGAAGTTGAATTCGATGTAGAACCTACAACAACAGAAAATAAAACGATAAGACATTTTACACCAGAGAAAGAAGCCTCATTCACTTGTACATTTGATGGCGACGGGAATGAATTCTTATTAAAGTCACTTGATAATATTCACGTAGAAAATGGCATCGATGAGATGATGAGAGAACTTAAAGAATTAAAGGCAAGAGTAAATAGAACAGTTGCGTTAGTTCATAACTGTCAAAGATGTGGAGCAACACTTGAAGTCGATGAACATAAGTCAATTTTCTGTTGCAAGTATTGTGGAGCAACTTATTTATTAGGTTCAGTTCAGCCTAATAGTGTTTATAATTAAGGAGTAAGTATGAAAGAAATTACAACACAAGACATAGCGCACGTAATAAAATTAAGTTCTCTAAAAGTATATCCAAATGAACAATACAATAAAGACACTGAAGAAACTAAAGTATTAACGCTTGATGATAATGTAACTGTTATACTCCAATATGGGAGCGAGGAACATACTTTTAATAATTGCAAGGTTGACCTTTATACTCCAGTTGTTGGATATGGTTATGTGGATTTGGATAAAGCAAAAGCAGAACACGGCAATAGTATTTATGATGTAAAAATTGAGAGGTAAATATGTGTAAAACATTTAATCAAGATGAAGTAAGTGACTTTATTAAACAAGAACTTGCTAAACAGAATAAACCATTAGATTTAATTTATATAGGATTTTCTCCACATGATTGTGAGAGTTGGTATAAATGTCCTAAATGCGAAGAACGATATGGAAGTTGGTCATTTGTTAATGGTGGAGTAATTATCACAGATAAGAAATTCAAATGTAAAAAGTGTGGAACAATTCTAAATGAACCAAGATAAAGGGAGTCAATAATATGAAAATATTTTCATCGTGTTGCAATTGTTGCGTATGCGATTATAGCACTTCAGTTTGTGTCGCAGGGAATGGAGATAATTATTTCCAACTTGCAAGTAAAGAAGAAATAATCAGTAGGCTAAAATCAAATAAATTTTGTTCAGACCCACACGATAAAACCGTGATGATTGAGACATTAAAAAATGAATACAATTATGATTATATTGCAAAAGAAACTAATGAAACATTTATTAAAGACCTCGAAGATATCAAAGAAGAATTCAATAAACGGTTCAGTGAACAAAGTCTTGGTGGTCTGCTCTATTGGACACTATACGAAAAAATATCAATCGTTGATGGTAAAATTTCCGAGTGTATAAATAAATACAAATTAAAAGAAGACGATGAAGAAAAAACAAAGAAGAATAGTATCATTGGTGCGAAAATTACTAACACTCCAGATTCTTTCACCGTTTATTTAAAAGGAGAATAATATGTTTGAAGAATTATTTGGATATGCACTAGCGATGGTCGAACTTAAATATCCTAATGAGTTTACTGTACCAATATTTAAAAAAGAAGTGCTTGAACTTACTGATATGATAGTCGAAGAATTGTATCGTAAGAATGGCGTACTGTTCTTTATAGAGTATACTTCAAAGTTACCAGCTTGGGATGATGACCCTTTATTTTGTGAGTTATTAGATTGTATAAAGGAGTGAATATGAAACAGTTAGATGCAGATTGGGTAGAGTATGATTTATCAAACACAGAAGATTTAAACGAATGTTATGCATTAACATTAATCGGACTTAATTTTCTAGATACACTACTTCAAAACAAAGATAATATAAACGCAGTAACTATGCAAGAATATGGAGAACTTCAATATCTAAAAAAGAAAATAGAACAGAGGAAAGAAGATAATAGAAGAAGCGAACAATACAAGAGATTAAAGAGGAGAAATTATGAGCAGTAATAGACTTTGCCTAGTAAATCATATCTTAGTATTACGAGAGAAATACGAAAGATTAATGAAAGGTTCTCCAGACTTTCAAGATGAGTTATATTACATGGCTTGTATGAGTGATGAAGAACTTAAAAATAAGAGTATGAAATTAGATAAAAAGTTTAAGCAACCAAAGAAAGCGACGAAGTGGTTATATGAATGATGATAAAATTATTCAATTACTAAACGAAGCCTTTGAAGAAGCAGAGGCTAAAGCAAATGGTTTTAATACTGTTGAAGAATATGAAAAATATTTAACTAATAAGCAAATGGAACAAATATATGATTCATTTGTGAATGAAAAAATTTCAGTATATTCAATTCGAGTTATTTATGATACAATGACAGATACAGACCTTATTCATAAATATTATGTGAACAAACTTTTTAGACATCCTTCTTTAATTACAACAGAAGAAATACAAAAACATATACTTCTAGGTGATATTAAGATTAAAGAAGTTCCACAATACTTTTATGATTGGGTTTATTACACTTTACAAGGGGTACGATAATGGACATAATCTTTCAAAATTATCATAAGCATACTTATTGGTCTAATATCAAAGTTGCAGATTCCGCAACATCAATCGAAGAATATTGTAAAAGAGCAAAAGAATTAGGACACGGTATCATTTCATCTGTTGAACATGGTTGGCAAGGTCATTATATTGAATGTCATCAGTTAGCAGAGAAGTATGGTCTTAAGTTTGTATTTGGTACTGAAGCATATTGGGTTAAAGACAGACTTGCCTTAGATGAGAATGGTCATAAAGATGGTAAGAACTGTCATATAGTTATTATTGCCAAAAACGAGAATGGTAGACAAGCCATTAATGACATACTTTCTCAAGCGGCAATCGATGGTTACTACAGACAGAGCCGTATTGATTTGCCTTTAATTCTTTCACTTCCGGCAGACGATGTTGTAGTGACTTCGGCTTGTTTTCTTAAAGGAAACAGAGTTCTAACAAATAATGGTTATGTTAATATCGAAGATATAAAACGTGGCGATAAAGTTGTAAACAGATATGGACAACTTGAAGATGTAAATTTCCCCACTACTATTATGTATAATGGCATTGGTTACTCAATTTCAACTAATGCTTTCAGTAAGGAAATAAAATGCACAGCAGACCACAAATATCTTGTTATTAATCGTGGTGAGATAAAAAAAGGCAAAACACCATATTGGTGTAAAGCAGAAGATATATATAAGGCGCAGTCTTTATCGAACCAAATGCACAAGTTTTTGTTATATCCATTAAATAAATCATTTACAAATGATTATGTGATTTCAAAATCTGAATTTGATAGTGTGTATAAGCCTATTATAAATTCCCGATGTGTGAAGCAGAAATTACCTGATGATATTACAATTACCCCAGAACTTATGCGATTTTTTGGCGCTTTTATAGGTAATGGTTATATCTCTGTTTTTCATAAGAATGATAGGGTAGGTATTTCTTTTAATTCAAAAGAATTCGAAACTTGTTATAATGATTTTGTCCATCCAGTTGAACAACAATTAGGTATAAAATTTAACATTATACGTAGTGGAAATTGTAATAAAGTAGAAATTAGCACTGGAAGTATAGACGTTGTTAATTTATTTTATTGGTTATTTGGTAATTGTAAAGCAGAGAGCAAGCACATACCGCATAGATTATTGCATATTTCTTATGAGTTAGATTGCGAATTACTGTATGGTCTTTGTATTTCAGATGGGTGTTTTCAAAAAACATCTGGTAAAGATTACGTTAATGAGTCATATCGTATGACGTATTGCACAACAAGTGAAAAGTTAAAGGAAGATTTTAGAAGTTTATGTTGTGATTTAGGATTGTATTCAACAATTTATAGCAAAAAAGAATACACAGATAAAAAAGGAGTGTTCCATAAATCATCTTATTTCATTTCGATAATTTCCAAAAATTTCGAAAAAATCAAAAGAGGTAATAGTGTATCTCACTCAACCGTTGTCTCAACAATTAAAAATCTTTATGAGAATACTTATCGTAGTCCAAGAGCCACTTTTGATGGGATAGAATATTTATTATTAAAAATCACATCTATGAATGAAATTATGATTAACGAAGAAGTTTATTGTCTCAACAATAATACTCATTCATTTGTATGTGAATTTGCTACAGTACACAATTGTATTGCATTTTGGGCATATGAAGATAGCGAAGATATAATTAAACAGTTAAGTAATCGTTTTAAGGATAATTTCTATCTTGAAGTACAGTACCATAATACAGACCCACAGAAAGCCATAAATAAAAAGATATTATCTTATCGTAAAAAGTATGGCATACAGTTAATGATGGGTTGTGATAGCCATTATATTGACGAGAAAGGTGCCTTAGATAGAGATGAGTTCATTAAGTCTAAAGGTATGGAATATCCCGATGAAGAAGGATGGTATATGGACTATCCCGATGGCAATACTGCTTACAAGAGATTTGCAGACCAGTGTGTTTTATCTCACGATGAGATTATGGAAGCCATTAACAATACAAACGTATTCCTTGAAGTAGAAGAATATGATTGTCCTATCTTTAACCATGATATCAAGATGCCTACTTTGTATCCCTCTCTGACGCAACAGGAGCGCGATGACAAGTTGGAAAAGTTAATATGGGATAAATGGTCGGAGTACAAGAAAGAAGTTCCTACAGAGCGCCACAGTGAGTATGAGGAGCAGATTAGATATGAACTTGATATTGTAAAGACAACTTTTCACTCTGATTATTTCTTGCTTGACTATGCTATCGCAGAATTAGGAAAGAAAAAAGGTGGACAGTTAACACTTACATCGAGAGGTTCTGCTCCGTCATTCTTCATAACAAAGTTATTAGGTTTTACATCTATTGATAGAATATCCGCAAAGGTTAAGATGTACCCCGAAAGATTTATGAGTCCTACTCGTATTCTTGAAACACACTCACTTGCAGATATTGATATGAATGTAGCAAGACAAGAGCCTTTTTGGGAAGCACAAGAAGAACTTCTAGGGTTTGAACACTCTAAACAGATGGTTGCTTTTCAACAGTTGAAACCTTCGGCGGCTTGGAAGATGTATGCTAAAGCACAGAACATAGACTTTGATACCGCTAACGAGGTATCTAATCAAATTAAAAAATATCTCAAAGCATTAAAAGATGCAGATGAAGATGAGGAAATAGATGTTCTTGATTATATTGACGAACAATACAAAGATATTTATTTAAAGAGCACAGATTATCTCGGCGTTGTATCATCAGTATCTCCTCATCCTTGCGCTTCTTGTTTATATGAGGGCAACATAAGAAAAGAAATTGGATATATTTATGTTAAATCTCAATCCAATGATGGTATGCTTTGTTGTTGTATGGATGGCAAATGGGCAGAAAAATACGGCTTCTTAAAAAATGACTGGCTTAAAGTTAATGTTGTAGAAGTTATCTACAAAATCTTTGAGCGTATAGGCATGAAACCTTTCTCATCAACCGAATTAATTAAAAAATGCGAGGGTGATGATAAAGTTTGGAATCTTTACAAGCAACAGTGTACTAAAGGACTTAACCAAGTAGAACAACCATCATCTTCTACTAAAGTTGGTGCATATGCTCCTACAAATATATCAGAATTAACCGCATTTGTTGCCGCAGTTCGCCCCGGTTTTAAGTCTATGTATGATATATTTGAATCAAGAGAACATTTTGATTATCAAATACCTGCCTTTGATAACCTCTTACAGACAGAAGAAATGCCTAACTCATTTGTGTTATACCAAGAGCAAGCAATGTTAACTCTTAACTATGCTGGTATTCCTATGAGTGAATGTTATGCGGTTATTAAGGCTATTGCAAAGAAAAGAGAAGAAGAAGTTAAGAAGAATAAAGATATATTTATTCAAGGTTTCTCTGCAAAATTGATAGAAGATGAGGGTGTTTCAGATGTTAAGGCTGAAGAAACCGCTCATCAAGTTTGGCAAATTATTGAGGATGGTTCCCGCTATTCTTTCAATTGTGTTGCTGGAACAACAAGATTGTTTAGAGATAAGAGCAGAACAGATTATGTTCCTACAATTGAAGAAATGTATAGAATTAAACATGATTTAGATTTTGCAAAACAGACTAATCATATTCCTTTACATTCAAAATATCTCAGGACTTATGGCACTTGTCATTCTTTATGTGATAATAATACCAAAGTTAAGAAAAATGATATTGTTGACATCTATTATATGGGAGAGAAACAGACATATAGAGTTACTACTAAAAGTGGTTGTGTTATTGAATGCACTGAAGACCATAAATTTCCCACTCCTTTTGGAAATAAAGAATTAAACGAATTAAAAGTAGGCGATAAACTTTACAAAAAAGGTTTGTATGAAAAATGTACAACCAATTATAAGTTTACTGATGGAAATTTTGAAAATAATTTTCCCAAAAAGGGTCAATGCGGTTTTAGAAAAAGAGAAGATGGTGACAGTGTTTTATATAATAAATTCAGAACTATATGCAAAACTGAAAGAAGATGCTGTGAAGATTGCGGAAGAAAATATTCAGACGATTATAGGTTTGAAGTACACCACGAAGATTTTGATAGAACTAATAATTCATTCGATAATTACGCTTGGCTTTGCGTATCTTGCCATAAGAAAAGACATTACGCTAATGGCAGGGTAAAGAAATCTGATAAAGGCTATCCCGTTATTGAAGACGAAATCATTTCTATCGAAGATGCTGGAGTGCAGTCTGTTTATGATATTGAAATGGCAGACCCTTATCATACATTCACTATTGATAATGGATTGATAGTATGTAACTGTAGCCACGCTTATTCAGTTGCTATTGATAGTCTTTATGAAGCGTGGTTAAAGACTTACTATCCTCTTGAGTTTTATGAGACATACTTTAACATCCTTAATGAGAAAGGAGATAAAGATAGGCTTAATAAGTTCAAAGAAGAAGCAGAACATTATTTCCACATAACATTTCCACCTTACAGATTTAGACAGGATAATAGAACAATAACCATTGATAAAGAACACAATGCTATTAACAATGCTTTATCATCTATTAAAGGTTATAGTAATCAAGTTGCAGATGCACTTTACGAATGTGGTAAATGTTGTGATACGTTCATTGAAGTTCTTGAATATCTTGATGACCGTTCAATAAAGTCTGCTAAACTCATTCCTTTAATTGAAATCGGCTATTTTAGTGAGTTTGGTAATGAGAATGCTTTACTTAAGTTTATTGAATATTGGGATATACTTAAACAAGGCTTCGCTAAACAAGTTGCAAAAGATAAAGCAGACGAATTATTAAATTCACTCCTACCTTATTATGCCGTTGGTAAAAACAAAGACGGTAGTGATTCAAAGTCTTGGAGGCTTATTACAAATGAAATGCCCAATCTACTTGCGGACATACTTAAAGAATGTCTAGAAATAGAACAACCGACTTATGCAGATAAAATGAAGTGGCAACAAGACGTTCTTGGTTACATAGAATTAACAACGTGTAAAAAAGAAGATATTAAACGTGTGTTGATTCTTGATGTAAAGCCTTTAATCGGTCAGTATTCTCCAGACCCTTGGTGCTATAAAGTTGAGACACGTTCTATAGGAACTGGCAAGACCGCCGTACTTAGTGTTTCAGATAGGACTTGGAACATAGACGGAGAATTAAAACCTATGGATATTATTTATGTTAACAGTGTTAGCAAGAATAAAAAAGGTTATTGGTATATTGATAGTTATACATTAGAGGAAAGATAATGGATAGAAATTATATTTATAATGACTGTGTACAAGTTACTTTGGAGCACGTAGACGGGGAGATTGTATATCTCCTCGGTACTCCTATGTTTGAGAATGGACTTCTGTATATGGATATGATTCGTCTTTACAATGATGACGAACTATTAAGAATTGATTCTCACGAACATCCCATAGAAACCGCTTGGTTATTTTTTATGGTTCATTCCGACATTAAACCTAGTGTTGAGAATGGATATTTAATATTTCGAAAAGGTGCAAATATAATCTATATGGAACCTAGATGGAATATTAAAGGAATAAAATGTGGATTATCTGGCACAAAAGAAGATACTTTATTTGACATTCGTGACGAATGGTGATAAAATAATACTATCGAAGAAAAAATAAGGGTTAACGTGATTATGAATGAAATCAAAATTACAAGGGAACAATTTGACCATCTTGAATCCATAAGGTATGATTTACCTCAAAGGACTTTATATATTGTCGAGAAAATTATTCGTGGCAAATATGCAGTAACAGAAGAAACAACTTACTTTACTTACAAAGATAAGTGGCATTATTACCTTGTATTTGAAGCGGATGAAATTCCTAGCAACAAAGTAAAATTTAAGACGATTGTAGACCGTCTAACAGAAGGAGAATTAAATGAGTTTCATTGAAGATTTAGCGCAAGAGATGAATAAAGTTAGACTTTATGACATTGAAGAAAGTGATGGAACGATTAAAAGGACAATAGAGTGTGATGTTGTATGCTCAATCATTACGGTACTTTTAGATAAGTACGGCATTGGGGTGTCTGATGATTTACATGGATAATGCCGCCTCTCGTTTAGGCAATTACAATAACTTCAATGCTAATAGTGCTTACGCTACCGAAAGACAACAGAATATAGAACACGCAAGAGAACAGATAGCATATGTGCTTAACTGTTCACCTAATGAGATTTACTTTACATCAGGCGGATGTGAGAGTAATTCTTGGGCATTACAAAGAATTAAGACAGACAAGAAACATATTATTACAACAAAGATAGAACACAAATCAATTCTTAATTGTTGTAAGTATCTTGAAGAACACGGATACGAAGTAACCTATTTAGATGTGGAAGAAGATGGACACGTTCATTTATCCGACATATCTAAAAACATTAGACCAGATACATTCCTTATTTCGATTATGCACGTTAACAATGAGATAGGATGTATTCAACCTATAGAAGAAATAGGAAGGATAGCACATAGATACGGAGTATTCTTCCACGTTGATGCGGTTCAATCCATAGGAAATATCGATATTGATGTGGAGAAATGCTATATTGATTTGCTTTCCGCTTCTGGTCATAAGTTCGCCGTTAACAATGGTGTAGGCTTTCTTTATTGCAGTGAGAGAGTTCCTCTTGAGCCTTTAATCTTTGGTGGTTCACAAGAGAGAGGAATTAGAGGTGGCACTACAAATTATAATCCTATAATTCGTATGGCTAACGCTTTAATTATTAAGCATAAGAACGAGATTACCAGAGAATATGTTAGAGAGTTAATTAGACACTTTAGGGAAGAACTTGGTAAGTTACCTTATGACATACGTATTAATACACCCATAAGTGATGAGACTAATATACTTTCAGTTTCATTTGCTAATGTGGATGCAGAAGCATTAATGATGTTCTTATTAGATTTTGACATATTAGTTTCTGCTGGCAGCGCTTGTAATACCGACACTAAATCAGTATCGCACGTATTAAAAGCCATCAAAGTTCCAGATGAATACATCAACGGAACTATTAGATTTTCTTTATCCGAGTTTAATACAATCTCACAAGTAAACTCAGTAGTAAAGATTATCGATAATTACTTAAAATACGGAGCAATGTAATGAAAGAAGAAAAGTTATTAACTTGGTACACGATTGCATTATTCTTTTTTGGGATAACTGCATCTGTATTTTTAGGATGCCACATATATGATTTAACACATCATTATGGAATAGTGTCTACACAAGAAATGGTTCCTATTGAAATTCCTAGCGATGTAATAGAAACCAAAGAAGATGTTGACCCTTTACAAGCAGAGTTAGATGCTCTCACTAAAATTGAAGATAGAAAAGAATGGTACGAAAGATACCGAGTTTTATTCGAAGAACATCCAGAGTTATTTAAGAACGCTAAAAGCATTTATGATAACTATACCGAAGAAGAAATCTATATAATGCAGAGAGTTATTGAAACTGAAACTTATGGTTGTGATTTCGAAGCAAAGACACACGTTGCAAGTGTAATCTTGAACAGAGTAGAAGGAGATAATAACTTCCCCAACGATGTTATGGCTGTCTGTACCGCCCCTAATCAATTTGTTTATGGTCGAAAACAGATATCTGATGATACAAGGTATGCTCTTGAATACGCATATGAGATAGAAGATACTACAAATGGAGCATTATACTTTAATAGTATGGAACCTATGGATAGTTGGAATGGGAGAGAAAGGATATTTACTGACCACGTAGGTCATTCATTCTACTAATGGGAACAATATTTATTTTATTAGGTCTATTCCTAATATTGATACTTATCTTTATTGATGACAAAGGAGCAAAAGGATGAAAACTGTTATTTTATGTGGTAGTGGTAAATGGGCAAATGCAGTATCTCAAGAGATTAACTCATCAACCAATGTCAATATCAAGTTCTGCGATTCATCTCAATCAATTGATTTTCCTGTTTGGAAAAAAATAATGATGAATTCTCATATTATTGTTGCAGAAGTTGATAGCGGAACAGATACTATGTTGCAAATATTAACAATGGCTCAATGTTTGAATAAAGCGGTAATAGGGTTATATAGTGCAACAGAAGGAATCTGTAGTGAGTTTGTTCAATTATGTGATGACTTATGTAACACAGACAGTGATTCCACCACCACGATATATGAATCAATAGAACAGTTCTTATAAAGGAGAAAAAGGATATGATTTTATTTTCAAATGACACAAAAGATTGTTTAGATTTAGAGAAGAAATTAAAAGAAAAAGGTGTTGATTATACCATCAACAAAGACATTGTACTTATGCAAGAAAGATGTTTTTTGGCTTTACCTAAGTTAGAAGCAGAAGGTAGAGTGATGGGATATAAAGAAGCACTTAGTTATTTGGAGACTTTGTGATGGACTATATTGAAAGCGAATTTACTTACAACGGATATAACTGCGTTGTTGCACTTAGTGAGTTAGGATATAGAACTGGATATGTTCAAATACCTATTGAGCATCCCTTATATGATATGCCTTTTCAAGTAATCAATGATAGTAAAGAATTATTTACACAATTATCATATGCTGGTTCTACATTCCCTAAAAGTGGTTACGGATATTGGATAGGTTTTACTTGTGACGATAGAAAATCTAAACCAGATATTGAAAAGGTTAAAGAGATTTTTGGTGAAAAGCCAATGGTTATGACATTTCTTAATATGCAAAAGATAAGTTTTTACCCAAAAGATGGCGAAGTTAGAACTGTAGAATATGTTACAGATAAATTAAAAACTTTAGTTAATGAGGTAGTCGATTATGCAAATAGGGGATAGGCTTCCATCACTTAAGATAAAAATGAAAAATCATACAGAAGAACGACTTAAGCATTTGAAGTTTCATAGGGTTTCAGAAGCACCAGAGATGTTTTATCTTAAGTTCCCTTTGGTAAAAGGTTCGAGTGGTAACGCAATTCTTACTGGTAAGATAATAGTTAATTCAATAGATGGTGATGTTAGTTGCTATCTATATGGACAAACAGGAGATTTATACCCTGCATTTTACCAACACGAACATAAGCAAGACAGTTACATTTATAAGATTAATAAATTGTATTTAGACAAAATTAAAGAATATGGTATCGAGGAGAAAAAGGATGGAAATGACAAAAGAAAACACTAAGATTTATATGCACAAGAATGAAAAGGGTAAATATGTAAAGAATACAAAGCCTTATCACAAACCTCATCCTAGAGATAACTTTGAGATTATCCCTAGAGAAGATAGAGATAAAGAGACTGCGGTTGTAAAGTTTAAGAAGATAGTTCCAGATTGTAAGTTGCCAGAAAGAGGAACATTAGGAAGTGCTGGATATGATATCTACGCTAACCTTAATGAAGCGGTAACTATTCAACCTAATGAAACAGTAAAGATTTCAACTGGCTTTGCAACATCGTTTAGAAATAATTATGTAGGTCTTGTATATTCAAGAAGTGGATTAGCCACAAAGAAAGGCTTGGTAGTATGTCAAGGAACGGCGGTTATTGATTCAGATTACAGAGGAGAATGGTTTATACCTATCTACAATCAATCAAAAGAACCACAGACCATTGAACCTAACGATAGAATAGCACAACTTATTATGCAACCTACATTAAGAATAAGAGCAATAGAAGTTAACGACTTAGAAAATACAAAGAGAGGAAAGGGTGGATTCGGTTCAACAGGTGAATGATATGGAATTTTTAACAGTAGAAGATATTCAAAAGATATTAAGAGTGGGCAAGAATCAAGCATACAAATTATGTCAACGTGGTGATTTCCCTGTAATGAAATTAGGCACACATTACAGAATACCTAAAGCAGAATTTGAAAAATGGTGTGAACGTCAATCTTGTAAGGAGTAATTATGGGTGCGATTCAACAATGGATAAATTAATCAAGGAGCAAAAGGATGACAATACCACGGATAAGATACATAGCAATGTATAAATGTTCATTATGTGGCAAGATATTCAACGGTAAATGTTTTGATGAAGGAATAGCCAAAGCAACATTGACTTCGGTACAAGCAAGAGGACTAGGTGCATCAGCGTGGACTCTTTATGCCGGATGTGATACTTATGCTTATCACGATGAAGATGACCACATAGCATTGGGAGAGTTAGTAGGATTTGAAAAGGAGCAAAAGGATGAAGAAGTTATTAATATTACTATCGATTAGTTTGGTTTGTTTAGTTGGTTGTGCTGGATGCAATACTTATGAACATCCTAACAATGATTATATGTTTGCAACATTAGAGAGACATACTGCTTATTATGTTGTTTATAATAAGCAAACCAAAGTAATGTATGTGGTTTCTAATGGCGTTTATAATGAGGGAACATTTACTTTACTTGTAAATGCAGACGGAACACCTATGGTGTATGAGGAATAAATTATGAGTTCACAAAACAAAAAGAACAAAAGCAAAAACTCTAATATTCTTAATGGTGGCGAAAAGAATAATGGCTATCATTGTAAGAGACTTCAATACTTTACAAAGCAAGACCGAAAGAGATTGAATAAAGAAGTATTAAAGAATAAGGGAGAATAACAATGTTAAATAACCATAAAAGATACTGTGATTGTTGCGGTGTTGAATTAACCAAAAAAAATAATAAGTGTGGTTATGAATTATGTGACAAGTGTAATGAAGATTTAGAAAAGAAATTAGGAAAACACGTAGGTAAGATAGAACAAAAGATAAAGAATGCAAAAGAAACTACTTGGCTTACTGATGGATTAACCGACAAAGAAGTCAAAGAAGCAATAAACAAAGGCAAGAAACTTTCAAAGAATGTTATCATAATAGAAGAACTTGAAAAGTGGTATAAAATTATATCTAATATGAATGAGCGTACTTATCTTAGGCAAGATGAAGATACAACTTATGGTTATAGAGAGAAACTATTTGCAGAGGGCAAAGAAGAAATATTAGATATGCTTCGTAATCGTATAGGTGAATTAAAGGATGGAAGAATTTAAGATGATATGCTTTGTAATAGCCATTCGGTTACTCGTAATATTATACGGTGTTATAACTATGATGATGATATATGGAGATAATAACAATGATAGAGATTAAACCTAAAGAATATAAAGACGGTTCAGATTGTCCGTTTGATAAAGGACAAGTAGTACAAGAGTGGGAAACTGGCGATACAGAATGTGATGCTTATTCACAAGAATATGAATGTGGTGGCATTTATCATCATAACTATTTAGATGTGATAGGATGTCGTGACCACGATTGTTTTTGGATATGTTGTAATTGTAAGAGAGTAAAAGAGGAATCCTTAAACAATTAAATAATCATTTAATCAAAGCAAAAAAACCTCGTAAACCATAATTGGAATACGAGGTATTTTTTATGTCCATTGAATTGCTATAGAATAATATTTGATTGTTTCATTACTTGTTGCGTTTCTAAGGTCTCCAAAGAATAATCTTTGAACGAAAGAATTAGGTGTTGATACAGAAAATTCCGTCAATTGACCTAAATTAAATGTTTTATTCATATGGTAATATTCATCAGTACCGGGAGTGTAACGATTTTCTCGATTTTTCCATTGAGTAACATAATCATTATAACTCCAATATCCAACACCACCTAATAATGATATTAGATTTAATGATTGTCTAACACTATTTCCATCAGGAAATCTTGCAGAGCCATTAATTCGAATAGTAGCCACTGTATCTCCCCATGAAATAGAATTAATATCTCCTTGATAGTTCCAATGATAATTGGATGGAGTTTTACCAGAGGTATCTATAGTTGATACAAGCCTTACAACACTATCGTAACTATTGAAAGTGCCACTTAGAATAGTGATATTTGATACTTTAGTATCGTAATATATGCTGGCAAAATTGTTCAAATATGCAGGGATAGTAGCATTACTCACATAATAATTATAGCAACCAGAAAACATACCCATTGCATCTTCGCAACTAGATGGTATTGGAACATTATAATTAAAGTTCCGACAACCAGAAAAACAACTGACAGTAGTTTTAACTCCAGAAGGTAAAGATATAGATTGATTTAAAACACTACAACCACTAAATGTATAAGCCATTTGTTCTACTCCAGATGGGACAGTGATAGGCTTATTAAAATTACTACAACTGTAAAACGTCATATGCATATTTTTAACAGTTGAAGGTATTAATACTGATTGATTAAAATTCCAACAACTCGCAAAACTACGATTCATCACTAAAACCCCAGATGGATAAATTGGAACAGCATTAAAATTTTGTGCTCCAGAAAAGATTCCATCATCATATTTTAATGATGACGGTAGAGTTACTGACCGATTAAAGTTAGTTGTAGAGAATAAAGGACCTAATGCAGTTATTGAATCATCAAAAGTAACTGAAGCATTAAAATTATGGCATCCTGTTAGTATTTCCCAAGCATTAGACCAATCTTTTTCATCGTATTGTCTAAATGCTGGAATATGCAAGGGTTGATTAAATGTTCTGCATCCCCCTAAAAAATATGAAATATTAGAATGTGACGGAATTCTAACTGGAGCATTCAAATTCTCGCATCCATAATATGCTCTTTGTGCATCAATATCGTCTGGTAATGTTGTTGCTCGTCTTAAATTATAACAAGCATAAAATAATCCACACGCATTATCTACGGTATTAGGAACTGATAAAACATTATTAAAACGATAACAGGATTGATACATATAAGCAATATTATTTACACCTCTCGGTATTCTCTGTGGTCTATTAAGATTACCACAATATGCAAATGCATCAGCCATATTAATAACAGGGTGGTGAAATATTACATTACCATTAAACCTTGATAGGCTATAAAAACTCCACGAATAATCTCCTACGTTTGCATATCTTGAACCATTATGTGGAGCATATACGTGAACATCATTTTCGTATAAACAACCATTATCTGGATATCCATCTAATATATATTGCCAATTAGTGCACGTAGTAGGTATGGTAACTTCTTGATTGAAGTTTACAGAATATCTAAACATACCATACATATTGATTATTGGTGTTTCTTCTCTTATATTAAGTGGAGAATCAAAAGAATTACAACTGGAAAACATATATGCACAATTAGTTGTGTCCCAAGGAATGTCAAATGGGGCATTATAATATTTCATACCACTAAAACAGCCACTACCATCATTGTTCTTAAATCCCACACCTGCTCCAAGATTAAGGGTGAAAGGAACATTAAGACTATTTAAGTTTGTTAAAAAATTTTTCATAATGCTCCTTTCTAATATAGAACTATTTTATACCAATAAAATCTTATATCTTCGGCGCTACTTGCGTTTCTAAAATCTGCAAACAAGAATGTATCATTCCAATTGTTTCCATTGCCGAGACAATACAAGTCTCCATGATTGAATCTCATATTATTATAATTATCGTGATATTGTGGTTCATAATTACGATACGTATTCATACCACTTTGATACTCTTGAAATCTTTGTGCCACATTTTGACTACCTCTATACACTGGTATTATATCGGTTGGTTCATAATCTCTAATATAATATGCGTGAACGTTATTATAGTCTCTAACATCGCAATCTCCGTTTATATAAGCAACACCGATAGGGTCACCTAATCCACTTCCTACGATATTATTTCCATCCCAATGATAACCAGATGGAGTTTTTCCATAAGTGTTGGCGGCAGCACCAACATTAACCATCCTATCAAATCCACCGTATTGACACCACGACATTTGTAAATTGAAATTAATGATTTGAGAATTCATAAAAGCCCCACTACAGTCATGGATTTGAGTTCCAATATTAAACATCGAAGTATATAAACTGCTACATCCGCTAAATATACCGCTTATTTCATTTACGCTTAAAGGTATTGATGGCATATGACTCAATGAACGGCAGTTCACAAACATCGCTCTAGCGATTTTACATCCTCCGGGAATAGATACGTGTTGATTAAATTTATAACAATTAGCAGAAGTGCTTTCTGCATATAAAAGAGAACTAGGTAAATTAATAGGTTTATTAAAACTATAACAGCTTCTAAAACTTCCATCCATTACTTCTGTGCAATCGGGATATTCTACCGTAGAATTAAATGCTGTTGCATCACTAAAAATTCCTTCATCATACTTCAAACTTGACGGAAGAGTTATGGGTTGATTAAATGACGTACCACTAAACATTTGCGATGCTAATCCTTCAATTGCTCCATCAAACGTGACTGGAGCATTAAAGTTTTCACACATATAAAATAAATCGTATGTGTGATGCCTACGATAATCTCTGCCCAATCTATAATTATTAAGTTCATCATATCTACAATATGGTATATATGTAGGTTGATTATAATTACGGCAAGACCAAAAGAAATAACTCAATGAAGAATTTCTAGGTAATCTTTGAGCAGTATTTAAAATGTAACACATTTCAAACGCAGAATTAGCATAAATACCATCTGGCAAATCTATTCGTCTATTTAAGTTTACGCAACCTATAAAAACACTTCTTGCATCTTTAATTGTATTTGGAAATGTTTGCGGTGCGTTAAACGAAGAACACATACCAAACATCGCGGAAATATTTTCAGTACCACGAGGTATAGGCACAACCCTATTTAAAGCGCCACACGCATAATAGAATTCATATAAACTAATAACAGGGTGATGAAATACTACATTGCCATTAAATCTTGTAAAATAAGATAACCCGTAACTGTAGTCTCCGGGGTCTCTGTCTACCCATACTCTACCCTGACTCCAAATATAAGATTCATATCCATTAGTTTGAGTAGCGTGTATATGTACATTTCCGTGATAATGATAGTTTTCATTATGCCATCTAGGGTCATCATAAGCAAAATATCCACCAGCCATATTGTACCAGTTCTCGCAACTCGATGGAATTATAATATCTTGATTATACGATAAACAGCGACTAAACATACTAGCCATATTCTTAACAAGTGAGGATTCTGTTATGTTTAGCGGAGAATCAAATTCTTGGCAATTATTAAACATCTCTGCACAATTTTCTGTGAAATATGGAATGTTAAAAGGTGCATTATATGCTAAACAATTTGCAAACGTATTCGATGCATTGTAGTTTTTAAACTCTACCCCAGCACCCATATTGATAGAAAAAGGAACGTTAAGGTTCCTTAAATTTGAACATAAGTTATAACCCATAACGCTCCTTTCTAATGGTCATCTATCATTACTGGGTAACCCATAGCATAATCAGGAATGAGTATGTCATAGTTACCAAATGCCGCAAACCATTCTTCTGCTTTAATTCTAGTTATATATAGAACCTCATCTTCAATATAAAATTCAAAATAAGATTCAAAATCAAAAGGACTTCTTTCATACCATATACAACATAGTTTAAGAAAAGAAATCTCATAAGTTTTATTTGAGTGAAATTCGGGCATACCATTCATCCATAAGAATACTTGCTCGCTTTGTGGATTATCTTTTACAAATTCCACTCTTGGTACATTATCTCCAAAGGTTAAAACATAATATGCGTGTGCTTCAGACGGAACTGTTATAGTTGTATCGCTTGTAATAGTTCTATAGTCTAATACATTACTTTTACTTTTAATCTCTGGTATTGCATCTTGAACATTTGTAGCAACGATTTCTGGTGTAAATGTATTATCGTAAGATACGTTATCCGCAGTCATACTTACTTCTACTAAATGTTGCAAATCTTTTTGTGCTTTATCTAGAATCTCCATGTTTTTATTCCATGTTTCTAGATTCCAATATTTACTTCCACGAGGAAGTATTAAACTTAAATTATCTGTAAATCGTGGCATAATACTCCCTCCTATACAAAGTAAAGATTAATATAATATTGATGATTTTGTACATCTTCCGCATTACTACAGTTTGGATAGTCATAATAAATTGCATACATATCTGGTGAGATAATGTTATTCATCCATGAAGTGCATCCACCAAAAGCGTAATTTCGTGGTTGATAATTTTCCACGTAATCGGTGTAACTTCTAGGACTTTGATAAATATTGGGAATCCCCAACATATTCGGTCCAGCATATTGATTCGAAAAATAATCTTTAATGCTTGAACCATTTGGATATGTAGCATTGTTATTAAGTCTCAAATTGAAAATAGTCGAATTTGGAGATGCGTTAGCGATAACTTGATGTATCGCATTACGATGTACGTGCCAAACATTCTTCATATGTGTCCAGTCATATGACGGTGCATTCAATGTAAGGCTTGGAACTTGAGTTCCAGCACATATGTCTGTATACCATGCACTATTATGATGATTAACAATTACTTCTTGTTTATAATTAATTGCATTTTCAAACACACTAGATACCATACAATCATCTGGTATGTCAACGCGTTGATTAAAATTATTACATCCTTGGAAACAAGTAGATATATCCTGTACCATGTCTGGTATACCTATTGCTTCATTTAATTTATCGCAATAAGCAAAGCAACCATGAATATTTACCACATTTTCTGGTAATTCTATTGCAGTGGCGAGATTTGAACACCCACTAAATGTATCGCTCATTCTTGTTACAGATGATGGAATAGTAATATTTGTATTAAAATACTTGCACGATTGGAATGTACTCGTTAATGTTGTTACACCAGTCGGTATAGTTATTGCAGAATCTATTCCAGTGCTTCTAAACGTAGCGTTCATATGTTGAACAGATGATGGGATATCTACATGATGGGTAAAGTTATAACGTTCCGCAAATGTTTCCGTCATATCAATAACACCACTAGGTATTGACACCGATTGTGTGAAATTAGCGCAACCTTTAAATGTTCCAGCCAAATCTTGTACATTTGAAGGAATTGTAATAGGTCTATTAAAATTAGCGCAACCATCGAACATTCCAGCCATAGACTTCACATTAGTGTCTATCGTAATAGTATTATTGAGATTTCGACAATCCCTAAATAAACCAACTATATTTGCTCGTTGTTCTAAATAATCATCACCATTCACCTCTGGAACATACATCGGTTGATTTAAGTTCCAACAAGAATAAAACATTCCGCTTATATTACCCAATCTCGGTATTCTTATATTTTGATTCAAATTAAAACACTCATAAAAACAACCAGACGCATCAACCCTGTCGTGTAATCTAATATTCTTATTAAGGTTATAGCATCCATAAAATGCATTATGTAAATTTCTTGCACTTACTGGAATATTAATATTAGTGTTGAGTTCATAACAATATTCAAAAGCACGAGCTAATATAATTGGTTCTGTATTATGCCAAATAACATTAAAATTACCATTTAGACTCTGAAAATATCCGTAAAAGTTTCCTATGTCTGATGGATTGTAAAGAGTTTCACCTTGACTATAAACATGTAATGATGCGTTATATGTGTTTGGTAACATATCCCCAACACCGCTACAATTATAAGGCACATTTACGTTTTTATTAAATGATTGACATCTATAAAACATACCATTCATTCTCGTGAGATGAGATTCAAACGGGTCTATATAAATGTTTGAGTTTAAATTAGTACAACCACTGAACATAGAAGCCCCATCTTGAATACGGTCTGGTATTTTTACTGGTGCGTTAAAATTAGTACACCCCTTAAAGAGTTGATAAGCAGAATCATATTTAAACTCTACACCATTTTGAAAACTTACATTAAACACATCATTACTCATTCCAGAGTTTTGAAAAAATCCCATGTCCGTTTCCTCCTAACTCACAATTTTTGTAGGATAGCCTTGTAGACACGTAGGAATCACTATGTTTAAATTCCCAAAATGTTCTAACCAAGCATCTCTTTTTACAGAAGTGACGTATGCATATCCATCTTCTATGTAATAATTAAAGTATGGAGAGTAGTCAATTACATTAGCACCTTCCATAACCCTTCTTCTTAATAACATTAAATCCATACAATCACCTCTTAAACCATTTACAATTGCCTTTTAAGAATGAAAGTTCATATGTTGAATTGGCTTCGAAATATGGTCTGCCACCTTCCCATTCAACTGGAGCACCAGAAGATGTTTGGAAATCAACTTGATACAAACTTGAAAAACGCAATACAACCCATACGTGAGAGTTGGCGGCAACTGTAATTGTTATATCTTCTGTAACAGTAACCTCTAAATATTCGGTTACAACTGTACTTTTAACTAATTCATTAAGTGCGGCTTGAACGTTTGTTGCTCTTATGCCAGTACCACTATTATTAAAACTTATAGCAGATGCAGGGATGCTGTGAGTACCACTAGGGTCTGTTAACAAAGCATATGCTTCATCAAGGATTCTCATATTACTGTTCCATACATTTATGCTAAAAAATTCATCCTCGTAAGGACATCTTAAACCTAAGTTATCTGTTGAACTCGGCATACCTAACTCCTTTCTATAACCACTTAAATTCTAAATCAAACAACTGAATATCTCCACCTATAATACATACTGTTTTTGTCATATATTTGCTCCTTTCGGTTATTATCTATATAAAACAAAAAGAGAGTCTTTCGACTCTCCTTTGTAGTGTTTCCACATTTATTTTTCCATCTCACGAATGCATTCACGAATGGAACGTCTTTCTGCTTCTGTTGAAGCATTATCCATCATTCTTTCAAGTTCCTCTATCATTTCTGATTTCGAATGTCTTGCATAGTTTCTGGAATTACCATAAGAACTTCTGTTATCATACATTCCATATGAACCATTATTATAATTATTCATACGGCTTCTTTCGGAATATTCAGGATACTCACTATTATAGTTATTGTATGCTTTCATACCCTCTGCATAATACATAGTCTTAACGGCTTTGTAAATATTATCAAGTTCACTAGGAGATATTTCTCCTTTTTTTACTACCTGTCCAACTTCATCTTCGAGCAGATAGCATAATTCTTTTAATTTGTGCATATCTTACTCCTTTCTAAGCAGTTCTTACTATACGAACAGAACCATTACTTACATTGATAGCTGGTGCTGGTGTTTCTTCAGTTGATACATAACGTACTGCAACTGTAAAACAACACCCTCTAGGAACTGTGACCGTAGTTGTACTGGTTATATTGCCTAATGTTTCTATATCGAGAGGAGAATAGGTGGCAATACTTTCTTGCTTAACTTCCCCATTTTCCGTAATACCGATAGAGATAGGAACGGCAGTACCAGTAGGTACTTCAATGTTTCCATTAAATGTAACTTCATATCTTGCATCACAGTTATTAGTGATTCCTCTTAGAATAAAAACCCCACTTCCATCTTCGTGATAAATATTATTTCTAGTACAAGGGATAGACGCATTGAATACCACAGCATTGTTCAAACCTACAGTTTGAGGACTGGGTGCGATATATTCTGCCATAGAATCACCCCCTAGATGCCACAACCACAACCATTGTTACAGGAGAAGATATTAGTCTTTCCGTAAACTGGAACAGCAGGCACGGGGCAATTAGATAATCTTGTATACAAATTATCTACGGCATTATTCTGTCCTTGAATTAACTGTGCAGTCTGTGCGTTCTGTGAAGCATTCAAGGTTGCCATATTAAGTTGTGTTCTAAGGTTATCATTTTCACGCTTATAACCATCTAACTCAAGGGCACATAATTTGTCGATTATGGCTTGGGTCTGAGCCGTATTTGAAGCAATGATGTCTCTTACTCCATCATTAAGAGCCTGTCTATCTTGGCAGTTTTCTGTAGCAACAGTGTACTTAAGGTCTGCAATATTGCTTCTATTTTCACAGCAACAATTCTGAAGACCCATAGAAATAGTATTCAACTGTGCACTAAGTGCTTGGCTATCTGCGAATCTCTGATTCATAGATGCAATCTGGTTTGTGTAAGCGGTCTGCATAGCATCCATAGCGCGATTGCAATCCGCAACTTCTGCACTAGCAAAACCATTAGTAAGAGATGACTGGATTCCGCTTAACTGACTAGAAAGACCAACAGTATCAAAACCTCTGTTTACATCATTCTGTGTCTGTGTGTTCCACATATAAGGAAGAACACCATCGTTTCCACCGAAGCCACCGAAACCATTTCCCCAACCGCCCATAAGAGCGAAGAAGAACAATACAATCCACCAGCAATCATTACCGAAACCGAAACCGCCATTGCCAGAACCATACATAGGACTAACAGGCATTACCATACTATTTGAATCTGATAACATATTAAACTCCTTTCTACCAATAGTTATCTTGGTTAGCGACTCATCATTTTTGATTAGTCGGTTTATTTATACATATCTTCGCGCAAAGAGTTTGTATCAGATATTAAAACCAAACATTCTAGCCTTTTGTTTAATTTGGTCAAGAGTGCCTTGCGACATTTTTCCACTATTCAAAAGGTATTGAACTGCTTGTTCTGGATTATTCATATACTCTTGAGGTATATTAATTTGTCTGTCTGCTAAAAACTTCATAGGGTTTTGTTGAAATCTACTATATTCACCCCTAATATTATTCTGTTGCATTGAATTAAATAAATTATTTGGCATTAGTCTTTTTCTCCTTTTCAACTGGTTTAGTTAAATCTTTTATAGAATCAAGAATTTTATCTATCTTTTCTTCTAAAGAAGATATGACTTCATCAAATAAATCTATTTCAACATAATTCTTTTCTTCAACAGTTTGTTCTATAGGTTTTTCTGGTTGTCTTTCTACATAATCAAGTATCTTCAATGGTAATGGTCTACCCATAATATCTACAGACTTGATATATAAACAATTATCTTCTGAATCAAAAATATCAATGGTATGCCCCGGTGCGACAGGATATGACTTTGCTCCTGCTTCGCCTTGACACCATCTAATATCACTTGAAGAATAGTTTTGCTGATATGGATTGTACATAATTATCCCTCCTTGCTCCAATAGTACAACACTGTTTGGTCACCACTATCCCAAATGTCAAAGTATCTGCCATCAATTACACAGACTGCGTGACCATCTAAACATAAAATGTATGTTCCTATGGGATTATCTCTGCAAAAATCTCTAACAGAATAACAATTAGGACAAGTGTTAGGAATAATATGTCTCTTAAATCCTCTATCTTTTAGATACGCTCCCCAAACAGAATTGCTTGATGGCATATCTTTCATCACATAACCCTCTAAGGATATACCAGTATAAGTACCATCCCAATCTTCATTAGTGGCTTTTGAGATTGCTCTTACTACACAATCTCCAACTTGTTTTCCTTTAGGGTTAGAATTATAAAACACATACATAATTATTCCTCTGCCGAGAGAGCCTACCTCGTTTGCGTAAGGACAATTTTTTCTTCGGTCTACTTGACACATATCTCTCTCGGCTTGAAATAATCATACAATAAAAAAAGACTTGCAACATACAAACTAATCGCAAACTTTTCCGTTACAAATCTTAAAAAACTATCAACAAAATTTTTATATTAATGGTACAAATTTTATGATAGCGGTTTCTGAAGCAGATACATATTCACATTTCATACCTTTTCTTACAAAGACTTCTTTACTTTAACTATCTCTATCAGTATATTTACTGAACTCAAATCCTGTTTCTCCTTTTGCTCCATAAATATAAACAACTGCGTGTTCATTATTGGAATCTTCGAACTCAAGCATTAAATAGCCATCAGAAGGGAATGTGAATTTATTTTCCTTGTTATATGACTTATCAATAACAATAACTTTACCAAAATTATTTTCTTCTAAATCGGGTTTATTATCCCAATATTCCATATCTCCATCAGTGATAGACATAGTTGCAAACGGAAGTTCAGTCATAGAACTAACCCCATCACCGATTTTAATTCTTGGAATATTTACGTTATTTTCTGTACGATAATCAGAGAACACATAGAGAACACCCTTTGTAGAAAGAAAGTCTGGGATTCTCGCCCACTCTGCCATAGTGTGAGATACTACAAAATTACTAACTGTTTGTGTATCTCCACCAGAACGAGAATTTTGCTTCAATACATCGTCTATCTTTCGTCTTATCTTTCTCATTATCGCTTGAACATTAGATACTGTCATATCTAATTTATCTGCGATTTGAATATCTGTAAGAGGTATTCTTTTATATTCAAAGATTGTACTTTCTACTTCGGTAAAGTTACATTCGTTATGAAATAAATCAATATCTGCTTGTAGAAATTCATTTATCTTCATCCATTTTCTCCTTTAATATAAGGTTCACCAGTGATTTCGAAGAATTCTTCTGGTGTAATTCCATGTTTCTTACCAACTACGTTATAGACTCTTTCAATATCCCATCGCCCATCGTCGTAGTATTCTTTAATTAAATAAAAATTCTCACTATGCATTACAACTCCTCCATAATCATAATATAATCTATGTCGGCTCTTTGTTTTGCAAGTTCAGAATGAGTCAATATCAAATCTTCATAAGTTATCCATTCGTCTATAGGTATATATTTTTCGTCAAACCTATACCAAGTTTCGTTATCTCTAGTAAATTCCTCAACGTTCTTGCGAATAATAACATACCCAGAAAACGTTTTATCTACAAGAATAGGATAAGAAACATTCTCTGCTCGATGCCATTCATTTAATTTGTTTTTCATCTTGTACTCCTTTTATTCTTGTGGTATATACATCAATCTACTTCCAATGCCAATATCAGCGGCTTGCGCTTGACAATAACCTATGAAATGAATTCCTGCACTTTGCCCACGAGCATTATGTCCACCAACTATCGAGCAAGACAATGGAGTGCCATTATATGGTCCTGTCATAGTATCACATAATCCAGATGATGAACCGCTGTTACTTTTGACATATGGCAACATAAAATATGCATTATTACCATAAGTAAAATTAAGTGAACCATAACCAGCATTCCACCACTGAACTGAACTATAATAATTAGAAAAATCAGCATAAGTATGAAAACTGCTAACATCGGAATCATTAAATGTTTCAGGGTCATTGGACAGATTATAAACGGTACTAAGAATACAACCATCTACAAACTGGTCTATATTGCCCCATAAATTTTCAATGCCTCTATATATTACTCCTACTCTATCGCTAGTACCAGAAGGTCTGCCCGTTAAATTAGGAACATTATCGCAACTTCCAGAATAAATCGGTGTTTGAAAGGATGATTCACCAGTATATCCATCTCCTATATACAACTGGGAATTAGCAGAACATAATTCTACATACATAAGAATTTTTATAGCACTTAATGTTTCCATATCCCATTGATAAAATCCATCAGATTTTTTACTACCGCTTCTGAATTCTGCTCTAGTTAAATTAGTTAATGGTGCTTTACCTGATTGAGAAACGAAACCATTTGAAGTATGATATGCTCCAATATAAATACAATCATATTCAGTCTCAACTCCGAATTTATTTTTTTTAATAAATGCAGGGTGTACAACAAAGTTATCTCTTGGTCTATCAGTAACTCTAATTGTTACTACACCAGAATTCGCATAAAATTGAACATAAAATTTAGGTATTTTAACCATTACATCTTCACCAATAACAACTCGTTCCATTTCAGACCAAGGATAAAAATTATCAAAATCACTATGTCCAGCCTCGTTTCCAATAGAGGCAGTAAACTCAAGCCCTTGTGCCATATCAGTTCTAGTCATTATTCCACTACCAGTATTGTATGCCGCACCAAATATTAAAGGCATATCTAAATCGACATCCATGTGTTGTCCTTTAGCGACTATATTTACATTCTCTCTGTCGATATCTCCATGATAATCTCTAGCAATAACCCACTCATTAGGTGAATGTACCATAAACGTATAAGGACTAGGACCATCTGCATAGAGAGTTGTTTCACCAGAAGCGGCACAAGTAACAACAGAACCAGTAGGAAATGTTACAGTAATCGTCGCCCAGAAGTGTCGAGCATCTACTTGTATCTCTTTGACTTCCGAAACGTGCACTGTAACAGTAATAGTATCTCCATCAAGCAAAGAAGTTACTGTCCAATCACCCCATTCTGTTACATCAACCTCATAAATACCAGAAGATGTTTCTGTAGGATTTAATGTGATTTGTCCTTTAGTTACAGTTACAACTGAACGATGGTCACTTGTAATAACTAAATGAGGGAAGAAACCACCACTAGGACAATTAGCATTTATCCATTGATGGTTATTACTATCATAAGTTAATACTTGCCCATTTTGTGGCAACGGCACATTAACATCAGTCAAGCCATTTAATGTACTGCTCGAACCAGATGCGTGCGATGATATAACTCCATTATTGATTGTAATAGTATTACCATCTACTTTAACTCCACCAAGCACACTTGTAGATGCAACTGGGATAGCCGCCGTAGGCGCATATAATTGCGTTGTAGTGCCATCAACAGTTATGTCTGCTATATTTGTACCCTCGGTAGTTTTCTGCGTAACAGAGACATCAGAACCACCACCATTTGGTGCATATAATTGTGTCGTTGTTCCATTAACTGTAATGTCGGCTATATTAGTACCAGAAGATGTTTTCTGTGTTACCGACACACTATCTCCACTCGGAGCATACAATTGAGTTGTTGTTCCGTCTACTGTTATATCTGCTATGTTTGTTCCACTTGAAGTTTTTTGTGTTACTGATACTGTAGAACCACCACTAGCAGTAGAGTTCAAAGTTAATGTTCCACTAGAATAACTACTGGTCATATTTGTACCAGCCTTTATTTTAGTGAAAGCATTTCTTACAGTTACACTCCAAGCATTAGTATTCTTTAGTACATAAACATACACTTGGTCACCTTGTTGTGAATCAGAGTGAGATGATACAGACCTATAATATTGGAATTCTACTTGTGTAGGAGTAGTTTCGTTATTAACGTAAGCCATAAATGCCATACGTGTTTGTGAACCAGTTGAAGGGTCATTATTAGAACTTGCTCTACAATAAACTATCTTATTTGCCGTATAAGCGGTGATAAAATCATTCCAAGTAGATTTGCCATAGGCTAAGAGTGTTAGTCCACCACTTCCACCAGACTCGTTTGAGTTTTCCCATTTTTGTGTAGTGGAATTATATTTTAATACTTGTCCGTTAACCACTTGCGTGATATTAACGTCACCTAAATCGTTTAACTCATCTGGTACAGTTAGAGCACCGACTACTCTATTACCATTGGCAGAATAACCGACTTCTCCACTCAATAAATTATCGGATGTAGTTGTACTATCTGAAATATCCATTACGGTTTGGTTACCGTACTTTACTACGTTAACTGCCATTGTTTATTTTCCTTTCTTTAAGGTGCTACAGTACCAATTGTAACTGTTATTCCACCTGCTGCATTGGGTGATTCCGAATATGCTATTGCCGCTATATCAACTTCGCTTAAATAATCATAACCACTATCTGGTAAAATGGTTTGAGCAATTGTATAAGGTGTAGCATTCTTTGTTTGTGATGTAACACCAGCGCCAGTATAAGTACCAAGAACACCGAGAATAGTTACACCATCTTTAATATTACCAGAAACCAATTTGGCTTTCTCTGTAGAATCAAGAGTTACAGAGCCAGAACCATCATAGTAACCAGCATTTATTGTGATAGCATCATCTTTATCATCAATAGTTCCAGACAATGCACCACGATTAGGCATACTACCAGTTAATTTTACTCCATTAACATAAGCAGTTTCGCCACTTAAAATATCTGATGTAGATGCACTTGCATCACTTGTGTCTGCGTCATAGGTACAAGAACCCGTTACTGCTTCACCATCTCTGCCGTGTGCCGTATACCCAGATAAAAGTTTATCAGCAGTAACTGTATCTTGCGAAATATCCATTACTACTGTATTTCCAAATATGACTTTATTAGGTTTTGACATTTTATTTTCTCCTTTACATTTCGCCTATTGTAACAGTTAAGCCACCACTAGGATTAGGAACTTCAAGGTAAGTTATTTCTCTTACTCTAAAGTCACTATTCATAGCCTTATTATCAGTTTCGAATACTTGCTCTCGTAAAGTAGGAACCGCAACATACGGACCATCATATATTTCATAATCGCCACGATTTATTACAGTTCCTATATCAACTTCTACATCAATACTTGCATTTGTCTGTGCTTCTACAAATATCTCATCCGTTGTAGTATAAAGAGTTACATCTAATAAATGTTCTTCTTCAAGGTCTATATCAAAGACTTCTTCGGATAATATATCTGTTTCAATGCTACAGTTCTGTTCCAAGGTTATATCTATCATAACTGATTTTCCTCAAGTATTTTCTTCATAGTTATTACTACTATACGAGAAGCAACTACACTACCACTTTCAAGTTTGATTTTGGCTTGTATATTAATGTTACCATAAGCATAACTTAATGTATCTTCTTGAGTTAATTCAACAGAAATGGTTTTGGCATCTACATCTATAGTAGGGTCAGTAAAGGTTTTCTTATTCTTCCCATTATCATCACATATAGTAACGTGGCAGACATTAATATTATTCATATCGAAGTCTGGTGTATTAACCTTGAGTGTGATAACTGGAGTAGTACCTCTATAGATATACTTGTCTTCTGTCATTTCTTTTCCTTTCTTTTTAGAGTAACATTTTATCCATTAATTAACTTATCCCACGTAATAGGTCCACATTTTCCATCAATCTTAATGTTGACTTTCTTTTGGAATTTACGAAGTGCATCTTCGGTTTTGGGACCAAAGTCTGAATCGGCTTTAATAAGATAGCCTTTGCTTCTTAAAGCAAGTTGCATTTCCCTTACATACTCACCCTTTGAACCTAACTTAAGAACAGGATATTTACTTACATCTACCTTTGTAGGTTCTTCGGGTTTAGGTTTCTCTACCGTAGGCTTTTCAGTTTTAGGTTTCTCTACCTTTGTGTTACCACCGTTAACAAGAACATTCCAAGTAGCAGGTCCTACACATCCGTCAACTTCAAGGTTATGGTCTTTCTGATATTGTCTTACGGCTTTATCACATCCATCACCAAAGTATCCGTCTATACCATTAGGGTCATATCCTTGTTGAACAAGTAATGTCTGCAACATCGTTACATAACTACCTTGACTTCCTTTAGAGAGAATAGGGAAATTACTTACATCTATAGTAATATTTCCGTCATAAGAAACCCAAGGAGTAAATAAACCATGTAATGTCCATCTACCATTAGAATTACCACCCTTATAGGCTCTACGTGTTCCATCTGAATCAACCCAAGACGGAACAACACCACCACCAAAAGAAGGTGTGCATTCAATAACGTTGTATGTTTTACCATTACGTGTAAATGTTCCTACAAATCCACCACAATGTCCACTCATATAAAGCAATTCAGGAATCCCATCCTTAAGAAGTGTGAAGTTATTTGTAACATTACCACATTGGTCTATTAATCCCTTTTCGGTACAGTCACCAGTATTAGATAACGAGGTCTGATAATAGCCAATAGCATTATAATTTACATCATATCCATTAAGTAAACACTTATAGAGATTGTGACAATCAAATGACCTTGCTGGAACGTTATAAGGGTTACAGTTAGTTACTGTTTTATCTTTACAATCCTTAAATGTTGGGGTTGATTTGCTAGGAGCAACCAAACCTAAATTGTAATTCCATTTATTTTTATAAAATGTTTTACTGTTAAGTAATATAAATAATCTCTCAATTAACTGTTGAGATGTCATAATTACTTTTGACATTATTTCTCCTTTCTAAAATATAAGAGAGGGGAGTTAGCCCTCTCTAATCTAACCATTTGAATTTAAGGTAATGAATTGTTCCCGGAAATCGATATTGACCATTTCCAGAATAGAAATTTACCATCCAACTATAATCTTTATTATTTCCTGTTTGTTCATCTTTCTGATAATAACCAGTTATCGTATTTTCAAGGACATCATCTTTATACACATAAAGAGTTCCACTATCTCTAATTATTTTAATATCGTGATTATTCGCTCCTTGACAATAACGAGAATCGGACACCCCGTGACCAAACAAATATAAATCACCAGAAGAATTCAAATAAATTTCCCATAATCCGCTCGAAATTCTCTGTCCACCTATGATTACATAATCACCACTAATCGATGGATTAGCGCCAGTTTCCGCTTTGAATTCTAGTTGCCAATCTCTTTCACAATTATCTGCGTTAATAATATTAATCCCAGTTGGAATTTTATAATCATTATTTCCAGCATCAGGAAATGTTATATCTTCAAGAACGTAATCATAACCGTCTTTTTTAACAGGGAATACTTGATTTGAACCAATATAAATTCTATAAGTAGGATTAAAGTCACTAGACGAACTGCTTCTTACATTATAAGGTAATATTACATAATACAAAGTATTATCGTCATAGACGGATAAATTATCATAATCTGTTTGATTGCCTTGCCAAAATTTTGTTGGAAGAGTAACACTGCCACCACCTTCAATAGCCATACAACTTGTTTTTATTCCATTTACGTATATTGCTGACATTTAATATCCTCCTAAGTTGTCGTTATTTCGTTCATTATTTTAGTCATCAAAATATAAATTGTTGTCTACAGAACTGTTATATGTCCAGTTAATTATAGCATCTCCATCATAATATGGAATTCCTGTTTGACTTACAAAGTGAACACATTGTTTAACAGCTTTAATATACCATTTACCACTGTACCAAATCTTTATACATCCAACACTCACTGCTGATTGCTCATTAGGAACTGTTGTGTAAAGAATGTCTTGTGAATTTACTAAAACATTGTTTTCGTATAATTCTAATGTTATTGACGCATCGTCTCCACCTGTAGATTTCGTTACATATCGAACTTTTTTACCTGCTGACAAATCAAGACTAAATGTGCGAGGAGCTGTAACAAATGCATCACTTACAGAGTCATAAAAACCGGATACTCCTGCTCGAATTGCAGGCTTATAATCACAACGAATGTTACCAGTCGCCGTATCTGTTACTTTAAATCGACCAATATATCCACCATTATAAGCAGTTGCTGATTGAGATGCTGCATCTATATATCTAGAACCTAATACATAATACGCTTTTGAATCCCCCAATGATGTAATCGTAATTCCTGTTGCTATTTCAACATCATCAATTGTTACACTATTATCTGTTGGATTAAATTCAATTTTATGAGCACCTTCTGTTATAGAATATGAAGCAGTCTGATAACCATAGATTGTAAATCTTGAGTTGTTGTTAATCCATAATGGAACATAATTATTGCTATTAGAAGGTCCTCCTGTATATCCGATAATGCCATCATATGTTTTTAAAACTTTATGATATAACCAAAACTCAAGTTTATCGGTAGATTGCTTTATTTCAACTGGAAGCATTATTCCAGAGTCCGGAGAAACTTTACAATATTCTTTTATTATTACCGAAGAACCTCCTCCACCTTCAACGGGTCCTACACATTTAAACCATGTCATTTTTGTCTTTCTCCTTTAATCTAAAAATTTCATACGAATATATTCAAACGTTCCTTGAAATCTCTCAACTGTTTGATATGCACCAATTTTAACGTTAACAGATGCTGTGCCACTAACAAATCCCGGGTCGAAATTTGCAATAGTATTAACTTTAACATTGTCAATATATACGTCTAAAGTTCCATTTCCATCATATTCTAATGCTACATTGTCCGTGCTCGCAATAAGATTATTATATAGCGTAGTATATTTTGGATTAAGATTGCTATTATAATACTGAAGATATCCGCCACTAGATGTAACGATTGAAGCATTATTTACATTATTGAAATAAAATATTCCTTGTTCTCCGCCGTTAGATTTGGTATATTTTAATTCTATTCTCCAAGATTTTCCAGAGAAAGTATCCGTATCCCATTTAATTCCTGTGTCCACAACATCTTGTATTGTTGGAATCGTTAAATTTTCATAATTAAATAAATATGAAGGAGTCGGAGGCTGTGGTAAAGCCACACATGAAATGTAACAAATATCTTTTTTATAGTTTACAGCATATTGCTCTAATATTTCCAATGCCTCTGCATCTGTTCTCGCTCTTACATATGCTTCTTTATGTTTATATGTATCAAATATTGGCATATTAGTTTCAAATACTGCATCATCAAAATACTGTTCATAGTTATAGTTATAAATATCTGATGGAATTTGACCAGATGTGTTCGGTGTCCCACCATTTATTGAATAATATATACCACAACCATTAGTACCAGAAGACATTATTGACTGCCTACCATACGAATCTGTTGAAATATACCAACCAAATCTACCATTTGGATTACTTGGCGGAATAAAATTAGTTATTAAACCTGTTTTTTTACCACTATAACTAGTACCAGTAAACCATTCACCAGTAATTATAGGATTAGTTCTATAAGATTCTGATGAGTCACAATAACTATTAATTGTGTAAGTCGCATTCGGAAGTGCCGCACTAGGATAATTCAATATCATTAGCTTACCCTCACTTTCACGTTAACTGCACCTTGTTGCGCAGCAAATGTTAATGTAATACTTCCAGTTGATACAGATATTGATAAAGGATTTACACCATATGTATCTGTATATAAATCTATTGTTGAATTAGTAGTTATGGAAGCATCTGATAATGTTATCGAAGTAGAACCTGCTACTAGAGTTCCTACAACATCAGTATAATAAGGCTCTGGAGAGTCATCAGTTACTGCTATAACGCCTTTCTTTTCATCAGATGAAAGAGCCTGATATTGTGCTAATGTCATAGTACGGGTAACTTCAACTACAGTCTTTCCGTTTGTGCTATCATCGTGCGAATATACACCCTTAAACTGAAGATTATTTTCTTGAGAAAGCGCTGTTCCACTATCATTAAGAATTGTATGACCGCTTGATGCATTTTCTTCTACAAGATATGTTATAGTAAATGAACTTCCATTATTATTCAAACAAGCACCAGCATCTCCTGGATTAGATGTAATAGACATTGTTAAATCATTGTTTGAATATGCAATAGTATATCCAATCAATCCACTAGAAGAATCATTATTAATATATCTACCAGATGCTTTTGTTTCTCCATAAACAAATGGATACATTCTAACTGTATTTGATTCATTTAATCCTGGTCCGTAAATACTATATACAAGCAAAGGTTTTTCATCAAAAGTAACAACTAAAGGTATTTGACCATCTCCAGTATATGTCTTTGTTTTCTTAACAAGAGTTTTACCAGAACCTGTTCCTCCGCCACCTCCAGATGAAACTGAGTATATTGTATTACCTATCTGTATTTTTTCAAGGTCTGCTGTAGCAGTTCCACTAGGATTACCTATAACAGTAGTTCCACCAGATGAATAAATGGTTTGACCTACTTGTAATTTCTCTAATGCCGCCGTAGCAGTTCCACTAGGGTTTGCGATAACAGTAGTTCCACCACCACCGCCACCAGTAGAAGATATAATTCCATTAGAATCAATAGTTATTGTACTACCATCTACCTTAACACCACCCAAAGTTCCAGTTGAAGCAGTAGGGAGAGAGTAGTTATTTGCATTCGCTTCTACACCATTAAGTTTATCCTTTAATGTTGATGTGAAGTTATTATCAGTATGGACATAGTTCGAGTCTTGAACATAAGAGCCATTTAGAACTTGTCCAGCAAATGTATCAATTTTATCAGAGTTACTATTAATAACGTCTACATCTACATAGTCGCTATTAGCAGGCTTCTCTAAGTTTAAGTTTGTCGTTCTTGAACTCATTCTATTAGTCCTTTCCATATGGTTTCCGCATAATCTTGCCATGTGTTCTCACTTGCTTCTTCCCAAGTTAATGAACTCATAGGTGTCTGTACATATGTTCTTGTGTACCACATAGTTACACTTGTCAATGAACAGTTCGCCATCGGACACACATATAATTTATTGTTTTCTATTTTGAAATCTGGAGTGGAACAGAAATGTTCACCGTTGGCTTGACCTTTGATAATCTCACTAACATAATTAGGAACATTACATATTTCATTCCATTGTGCACCAGTACAGTTTACCTCTACATCAAATGTCTTTTGATATATGGTTTCTCCATTAGTCCATTCAAGTCCTGTGTCTTGTTCTCTTTCAGAATAATCAACACCACCGTGACCACTCGTATAAAGAACACCTTCATTACTAATTTTGATACTGTCATTATCAACTCTAACACCACCCAAAGTGGTTAATGAAGCCATTGGTAATGTATAAGAACTTGCTCCATGCAGAACATTAGAATCATCAAGATAAAGACTTTCTCCATCTATCTTAACAACTCCAAATGATTCCGTACTGGCAATATCTGTTTTATTAACTTTATTGTTTAATATGACATCTAGTTTGTTTTTAAACCTCTGTAAGTGAGGTTTATCTACAATTCCATAACTTGCCATAAAACCTCACTTTCTTATTGTTCATCTTCATCTCCACCCAAATCTCTATTAAGGAAACCACTCATATACTTATATGTCATTCTATCAGTATCGCCCGGTTGTCTCTTGTACAACGGGTAGAATGTATACATAGTAATAGTTGTAGTTCCATTATCTAAATCGTGAGATACGGACTGAACAATATAGTCGTTCCTTTCCTTATACCCTTGCTTCTTATAGTCTGTCTTCATATAAGGTTCTACAAAAGGCATAAGTTTAGTTGTGATTGTTACATTATCAGTTAATCTTGAATTCTTCCAGTTCTCGTATTGTGCTCTCTCTAATGCTAATTCATTAGATGTAATATTATTGAATTCTCCATCAGCCTTTACATCAATACGATTACCTAATTTTTGAACAGTAAAAGGAGAATCTGGATTAATTGTTAACGATACGTTATCACAATTAAGTACGTGTTCATAATATTCTTTCGAATATAAATCAAAATATTCCAATGTGGTAGGGTCTTGATACCCATTTGGAATAACTGTACCATCAGTAAGAACATCAATACCATGTGCTTGAGATACACCTAAATATAAAAATGCTTGAACATAATTATCATTTTCGGTTTTCATTCTCGTAATATAAAATACGTGGATATGAGTTGTATCTAACTCATTATCACCAATATCATATTGTGTTATTTGGTTATATATACTCAAAGGTGGCAGATTATTTATCTGCATTAACTGTCCAGACACACTAGGTTCGTTAAATTTGACCGCTATTCTTGTGCCTGTAACATAGCCACTTGTAGGATATCCTTCAAGTTCAACCTTATAGTTATCCGTTGTAGTATGAACAACTCCATCTTTATACCAATCGGTGTCCATACTTTCACCCCAAACTTCACAAATATTTTTAATGCCTGTTAATTCAGTAGATATTTCTTCTGATATAACCATATCAAAATAATCATCATACAAGAAATCATAGGCATCCGTATATTCGCTAGGTATCATCTTAACTATAAACTTACCATTAGCATCAAAAGCGGCATCATAGTTAGGATATAATTCTACTAATGTTGTTAATATTTCCCACACAGAACATCCCGTAGAAAATTCTTGGTCATAAGGTATCATATTCCACAACGGATATTTATCACGATAATGTTCCCAATCATCGTTATATTGTGGCATAGCATAATATTCACCTATATCTTGAACTTCGTAATCCTCTGGAGAAATACCAGCAGATTTAAGAGTATCTTCTACGGCTTTCTTAATACTTGTAAACTGAATAGGTTCGCCAGTAACAGGGTCTTCACTATAGGCTTGATATACAACAGTGATAGCACCACCAACTTGTCCATTTACAGTACCATCGAGTTTCAATACCCAGTCTGATAGTTCAATCGACATTGAGTTATTTGAAACATCAAAAGATGAACTTGCACTTTGATACAAATAAACTCCTTGATTGTACCAAACTCTTTGTTGAGTACGTTGGTCAAGAATACCAAGTCTTACTGTTACGTTTTTATTTAACCACACAAGCGATTGCTCACTTATATTGGTTATCTGTTTTGTGGGAGTTAAACTAAAAGAAGCAGTTCTTCGTACTGAAGAACCAGAATCTATCTTTATACTTCCACCATTTAATACACCATATAATCTATCAACTACCGTTCCATCGTCATTCTTTACAGTTAATTCAATTTGAACATCAACAATACTTTGGTTTGCTAATCTAAAATCTTCAGATGTTATCATTGTCCACTCCAATATTCTTCAGGCACATTAATTAATCCGTTATCGTAAAGGTCTCTTTCATTATCAACTTCTCCAACCTCTACCCATCCGAATTCAATTTGTCTTGCACCTTCTATTTCTGCATTAGAGAATAGACTATTATCTGTTATTGAATCGGTTTTAATACCAACCATCCATATCTCTCCAGATACGGATTTGATTATCTTAGCATTACCCTTTGTGATGAAGTCCTTGAATTGTTTTCTATACTTCCAGTTATAAGAAGTATCAAACTGTATATTATCTTCATCTCCAATCATCTTAAGGAATATACCAGTACAACTTCCTTCTTCGTAATTGAGAGCATTATAATAATACATACTTGGTTTTTTAGCATAGATAGGTGTATTCATAGCAAAAGGTTTTATTCTCGTAGGATTAATAGCAGACACATTTAATGGTGTATACCATATTTCATTTGCATCCGCTATAACAAGTAAATCAAATACTGATTTAATATTGTATGTTGTTGAATCTACAGTACCACCTTCTTCGTTTAAATATTCAACCTTATATTGATATTCATAGTTATTCCTACAATAAGGGTCATTGAATGTAATATCAAAGTCAGAAGGTACTAATATTTGTTTCATATATATGGATTCAAAAAGGAATTCATCCCTTATTTTTCTCTTAATCACAACCGCTACAACATCCGAATATAACGGAGGGATAGGTGGGTCATTAGGGTCAACATCAGGTGGGTCTGGTATTTCCGCATTAGTCATAACCGTAATGTAACCATAATGCATATGATTCACACAAGATAATAAAACTGCCATATTTCCTCCTTTCTACTCAAACATTGCATCGATTTCTGCATCAGTTATAAAGTCACTTGGACTTATGGTTGCTCCGTGTCCATAATCTCCAGCACCTTGGTTAGCAAACGAACCAGAGTTCGGACTACGGCTTGATATAATATACTTCTTATTGAAATCTCCATTAGGACTATGTATCCATACGATGTCACCAGTCTTAAAAGAAATTCCACTTCCATTAGGAACATTTCTATATTCTGTTTCATTTATCAAAACTGTATAGGTTGCGTTTTCATTTGCACCTATGACAATTCCTTGAATATCCATAGTAGTGAGAGGTTTTGTTTTCTTATCAACTGCCATCTCTATGGTCTTAAATAAGTCCTCAATGCTAAACATATTATCCTTTCTAATCAAATAGGAGAGGGTGGTTAACCCTCTCCGTATGATTATCTATTAAAGAATTGTGTGGCTTTCATTTGCATATGCTCGAACTCCTTGAACAATTCACTTGCTTTGCTCTGGTCTGTAATGTTCGGCAATGATACATTGAAAGTCTGATTAATAGTTTGTCCACCTGCTCCTTGTACATTTAACATTCCTGTGCTTAATCCATTAGCAAGTCCAACGGCTTGTGCCGCTATCCTTGTCTGCATAGGTGATGTTGTACCATTCGCAAATGATTGTAATAATGCAAACTTCTTCGGATTGAATTTCTTAAGAGGTACAGACTTCTTAAGAATCTTATCCGTTTCATCTGCATTAAATACTTTTTCTCCACCTTGCATTTTCATCAAGGTAGGTTCATTGACAATGGTGGCAATACCATCATTACCAACTACAATTTCGTGTCCTTTTTCTCCGACTAAGGCTTCGCCCGATTTAGCAGAATCAGTACCACCAAAGTATGAATAGTGGTTTTCCGTGATTTTGGTTTTCTTATATCTTTGATACGTAGCATCCTTTTCAACTTGAGCATTTGCATACGCACGAGAACCTTCCGCCGTAACACCGCCTTTACCACTTGTATAATATCTATTCCATATTTCTTTTAATTTTTGGTCTTGATAATCTAGTGCTTCTTTTTTGGTCTTAAATATCATACCCATATACTCGTACTGGACACCCGTTTTTTTGGGTTGAGGGTTAGGGTCGGGTGTAGGTTGAGGTGTAGGATTGGTTTTTGGTTTAACACCAGAAGATACGGTACTTCCACCACCGCCTAATGCGGCATTGGCTTCTGCTTGCCTTGCGGCAAGGTATGCATCCTTCTGTGCTTGCTGTAAAGCAACATACTGGTCTGTGAAGTTCTGTAATGTATCAAGTCTTTGATTGAGAATCTGTTGCTCCCAATCTTTTCCAAGTATTTGTGCGGCTCTCTGGTCTTCAATCGCATTTTGAAGTTTAGATGAAACTTCTCCCCAAGCCTCTGCATACTCATTGAGTGCTTTGATTTGTTTATCAATTTCATCTGTTTCTTTCTTCATTTGGTCTTGAAGAACTTTGATTTGCTTTTCAAGGTCAAAGATAGTCTTGTCGAGTTGAGCCTTACGAACTTCTTCTTGTGCATCGTGAACACCTTTAAGGTCTGCTTCGTAATAGAAACCTCTTGCTTCAGAATACATCAATTTAGTTCTCTGATTTTGTGCTCTAGCGAGATTATCAAATCTGTTACTTTTATGACCTACATAAGTAGGCGGATAGTCATTTCTGGCTATCTCTCACGTTTCATTATTTTGGGATTATTGCGTGAGTTCGGACTATATATTCATCCTCTAAATGAGGAGCCCACTTCAGTAAGAATGTTACCATCCTTACCCTGTAGTCTCTACGGATTTTGATTTAGATATGTATTAAGAATATTTTCAACATTATCATAGTCATAATACCAAATGTACAATATATTATAACCATTGTCTTTAGCATATTGCTTTTTTAATAAATCATGTTTTTGTTGTTTAATGAATTGTTCTTCTCCACCAAAATATTCAATGGGTCTTTCATGTTGTTCTCCTTGATATTCTATAAGCAAGTTAAACAACGGAACATAAAAATCATAGGACAATCTCTTTGATTTCCCTACAAGTCCATCAAATTTCATTTGAGAAATAAATTCAATATTCCTTTTAGATAAGTATTGACTAATTTTTTGTTCTCCATTAGGTCTATTGCAATTACAACCATATGCTAACAATGACTGTGCGTTATTAACCGTGTTTGTTATTCCGCATATAGAACAATGATATTTAATTGGAGCATTTGATTTCTCATATTTAGAAAGTAATTGTATATTAGGATATTTTCTCTTAATACGAGATTCAAATTCCTCATTGGTTAATCTACATTGTTTTCCCCATTCATTAGCCACACATTGTTTACATCCATGACCCCTTAATAAATTACTAGGATACATAAAAGATTCGTGACCATTATCACATACAACTCTTATTTTTGTTTTAGAGTTAACATATTCACCTACATAATGATAATTGGAAAATTGTTTTGGTAATTGATTTACAAATTCATCATTTGTTTTAATTCTCATTCTTCCATAACAATTTTCACAACCATGTATTCCCTTTATTGCGAGAACGTGGTTAGGGTCAATCTTATAGATATGACCACATGAATGTCTATGAAGTATAGGGATATATCTTCCTTTCCATTCTTCGAGAACTTCCATATCTGGTCTATCTTTAGTCAATTTGTTTTTATATTTCTCTGTGGAATTAATTTCATTTGAACAATTAGGACATACTCCGCTTCTTAAAATAACGTGAGGAGTTGCCATAAATTCATATCCACATTTAATGCATTTATGAAGTATTTTTATATTTGCTCCAACATATTCGTCAACACACAAAAACTCCCTATCTTTATCAATAAGTTCTTGTTTATATTGTTCTGTTGTTTTTGATATAAATTTACCCATACCTAAATCAATCTTTCCTCGGTCTTAACTTTCCCATAAGTCTTTAACCGATATAGTGTAGTTTTCATTAATATGTTACCATATTTCACAGCATATTTCTACTGTGCCTTTTGTAAAGCCATATTCTTGTCAATCTCATCGTTCTCATCACGAAGTGCATCTATCTTCTTCTGAATTTCTTCAATTTGAAGATTATAACTTTCTTCTATGGCTTCTTTCTGCTTTTGCAATTCATCAGTTTGTTTCTTAAGAAGTCTCTGTACTGCACTAATGACTTTATCATATTCGCTTACTTGTTTCTGATACAAGTTAGCAAGATAGTCATAGTATTCAGATGCCTTTATCTTACCTTCGTTGTAGTATTGCTCGATTGCTTGTCGAGATTTATCTACGTAAGTCTGGAATGTAATTACACCAGCATCTAATTCTGCATCGTACATTGCAAGAATCTTATCAAGAGCATCCTTGAATGCTTCTGCGGCTTCCTTACCGCCTGCTTCGGCACTTTCAACTGCACCACCATAATTGAACTTAATACCAAGATTCGGGTCTTGCTTCTTCCAAGCATCCTCTACCGCATCACTTACTTCACCAATAAGAGACTCAATATTAGAATCATTAATATTTACGTTACTGATAGCACTATTAAGATTATAACTATAAGCATTAAGAGAATTACGCTCACTATAGTCAAGTTTATTTTGCCAATTCGCTCCGTATTTCCCGTTCATCTTGGTGGCAAAATTATTATAATCTGCTTGAGCCTTATCGAGTGCCGCAGTATTTTGAGCAGAACGAGCCTTAGCCTGTTCAAGTCTTTCAACTGCTTCTGTTGCAACACCAGTTGCTTTAATTAATTCAATAAGGTAATCAAAATCATCAGAATTTCTTAAATCTGCACCTTGAGCCAATGCTTTTTGAGCGGCATATAAAGCAACATTTTGTGCGGCAGTTTGAAGTTTTCCGCTCAATTTACCAGTTGCCATTGCTTCTCTAATTAAATCACTTATGGTCTTAGCATCGAGAGAATTCAAATCTGTTACAGTTGCTATGTATTGTTGGGTTTCTTCGTCAAGTGTCGCAACAGTATTAATTTGTCTAATCTGCCCAAGCAAAGTACCTTCAAGCATTTGCTTTTGCTTAAGTGCTAAAGCAACACCTTCTCTTGCAGATTTCTCAGTGATACCAGCATTAACAAGTTGTTGAACGGTCCATTCTTCACTTGCTTCAGTTAAATCCTCTAAGAGTCCTTCTTGAATAGCATATTGAGTAGCAATATTATCAAAGTAAGGTTGTAAATCATTTTCTCCTCTTTTAACCGCATCTTCAAAATCTCTATATGCTTCACCTAAATAGGCAAATGTATCTTGAACTTCGTTAAGAGAAGATGAATCTACAAATTCTTTACTCTGGAATTTCTTATAAGCCGAATCTAACTTATCAAGATTTGTCTTAGCATTAGATAATTTATCAACTGAACCACCTTGAGCCATTCTATTGATTTCATCAATCATCGTCTTAAGTTCATCGTCAGTTACATTTGCCGATGAACCAAGCGCCTTGATTATTTCATTGAAATATTTATATTGTCTCAATGTGTTCTCATCAAGTTTTCCAGATTGAGCCATGCCAACAAGGTCAGCACGAACATCGCCCCAAGTAATTGCGGCTTCCTTTGCTGTTTGCAATTCCTTTTCAGATAATGCTAAAGAACCATCTTTACCGAGATAATGCATAGTTTCAGAGACTCTTTTAGCCTCATCACCTATACCAGCAATTAATCCCTTAATCTTTTTGCCATTAACCTCAATGCCTTGAGCATCTAGTTTGAATAAATCTTCGTCATTCCATCCTTCCGGTAATTGAGACATAAGAGTATTAATATACTTATATACTGTCTCGCTATCAAGATACTCTGGTCCATTAGGAGTTTGTAATATGGGAGTGAATGCAATATCAACTCCATCAAATTTCTCCCACATAGCATCTACTGTTGATATAGAACCAGCATAATCTTCTACCGATGCACCCCAACTTTCAATGGCTTTTGTATACTTCTTAATATTAGTTTCATCCCATTCAAGAACTCCACGATTATTAAGGTCTACATTACCATAAGTTGTTTGATTAAATTGAGTGCCTTTACTATTCGCTTCTTTCCATTCTTCATTATATCTTTCTCTAGCCTTTTTAACACTATCATCAACATAATTATCTTGAGAAAGAAGTTGACCAATACTCTCATAATGAGAAGTTTCTTGGTTGATTTGTTTAAGCAAGTTTAATAAATCTTCATAACTACTTAATGTATTAGCAGGAATGGGTTGATTCATTAGAGCCTCAAGTTGGTTAGCATCTAATTGTCTTATCCAGTCTTTGGCTCTTTGTTCAAGAATTGCTTCTGTATCATCTGCACCAACTACCATACCATCCAAGATATGCTGAACTGCTTCATTTGTTTGTCTTTCAACGTCATCATAAGCCGCTTGGAAATGCAAATATAAAGGATGTTCTTCCGTAACTCCATCAATTTCAGTCAAGAGTTCCAAAATTTGTTCAATAATTTCAGACTTCTCAACAGGGTCTAACGTAGTGTCTGCTAACTTAGAATACAACAAATCTTCCAATTTTTTGTTATCCAAATCAGCAATAGCAGATACAAAATTATTTTCAATATATGCCGTTAAACTATCCCAGTCACTCTTATCTGCATCATCAATTTTGTCGAAATCTAAATCCCCAACAATGCTTTCTAATATCTGTTGTTTCTCTTTGGATAAATTACCATACTGAGCAGAATCTTTCAGACTAAGAACCATCCATTGACTAAATTCTTTATTGGTCTGGTCAATTTCTCGTTCTGCATTACTGATTTCCTTTTTATTGGCTAATACGATATCATCATAATAGTTTTGAATAGCTTTGATTTCTTCTTCCGTTAACTGAGAAAAATCATATGTAGATGTAGTTTCATATCTACCAGTATCTTCATTAAATACATTTTGAGTTGATAATACCTTGAGATAAGCCTTTAATCCTTCTTGATTACCTAGAGCCTTTTTCAAGGTTTCACGAATCTCTTTTTCGTATGAGATATCAAAGATACTGTCACCACGACTAACTGTTGTCTGACTTAAAATATCAGACATAACGTAATTTGTCTTATTTGCGATTTGTTTATTTTCTTTATTCATCGCACTAATGTTATTACGTTTTTCTCTATACTCTTTTATTTGTTGAGCATAAACAGTCTCGGCATTTTTAAGAATTTCTTCATCTGCAAACTTCTTTTCTTCTTCAAGCAATGCTTCAAGGCTTTCAGTAATTTGATTTACATTACCATCTAATGCAAGTAATGCATTACCATTAGCATCATATCCTTCGGTTAATCTAGGGAATACTTCTGCCAACTGATTAGAAATATCCAAGAATTCTTTATATTCGTCTGATGATAAACTACCTTGGCTTTGTGTTGCCTTGCCTACATCTTTCACCTTTTGTGCTAATTCGGCATATCTCTGACCAACATCGTCAACAGTCTTTTCAGTTTGTTTTAATGAATCTCTAGTTTGATTAATGGAATCTCTGGCTTCTTGTGCCGCCTTTGCAAGTTCCTTTTCGTGAGTTGCTAATTTATATACGCCATAAGCGGCGGCGGCTAATACTGCAACAAAAGCCGCACCCATAAGGAAATTCTGAACACCTAGTGCCACATTAGTAGCGAGTATGGCTTCCTCTGCCATCACTTCTGCACCAGTAAACATCTTAATGGCTGATACCATACTAGCAAAGAACTTAGGTATTGCTCCAAGTTGTCCACCCTTTAATACAAATAATCCCTTAGATACAGATAAAATTGCAAAAGCAAATGCACTCAATGCAGTAGTCGCTACTGGCAAACTATCTCCAAGAGAATTAACTACCTTAAGTAGTCCCTTAAGTAAGTCAATCATATTTTTAAGGAACTCTGAATCAAGCATATTAAACTGGAACTCTTGCCATTCGTTCTTTAACTGTTGAGTCTTACCAGCAATACTATCAAGATACTTGGCATTTTCTTCTGCCGCACTACCCATAGAATTCAATGCATCGTTATAAACGTCTTCAAGCATTTGAGGATTCATTAGGATTGAAGCGGCGATATTTGACCTTACTTTACCAGCAAGTTCCTCTACCAAACCTTGTGCTCTATTAGTTCCTAACTTTTTATCTTCTTCTTGAATATCTTTATAAACTTGTGAGATTTCAAGTAAGATGTGATATGTGTCTTTAAGGTTTCCATTAGCGTCAAGTATATCTACACCTTGGTAATCGTTTGCGGCTACCCTAGTGTATTCCATAATTGCTTGACGTTTCTTGGATTCTGTCTGCATTACCCACTCGTCAACCTCTTCACCAAGTTCATTCAATTCTTGCTCTAATTCTTCTTTGCCGAGTTTCTGTCCTGCAATACGTAAAGCAATAGTTCTGATACCAGTACCAGTCTTTGATGCGTCTTGAATAATTGCGTTACCAGCAGTTACAAGAGCCGCCGCTTCGTACAAATCATTACCTTGTGTCATCAAGGCGGCAGACGAAGCCTGTAAAGCAGTTGCCAACTGGTCTGTTGCAATCGAATAGTTATTACCAATGTTATTTAATACATCAATAATCTCTGTCTTGTCTAAATCTTTGTAGGCTTGAGACATTGCTACCAACGCCGTTGTTGCATCATTGATATTTTCAAACTCAGATACATTCAAGAGAGTGGTAGATGCTTGAGCCGATTTAGCCGCTTCTTCCATTGTCTCACCTAAACGCATCCAGTCTGCCGTAGATTGTTGAACTTGAACAGCAGTAGTACCTAAAGCACTTGCTATATCAAAAGTTGCCTTTTGATATTCCTTTAGACTTGCTAATGACTCATCAGATACTTTTCTCATTTCTGTCAATGCAGTATCAAGTTCAGTAACTGTTTGCATAAACTCTCTAAAGTATCTAATTAAATCTCTAATACTCAAGTATCTAGCAATAAAATCAGCATTTGCCTTTCTTAATCTTTCAACAACAGTATTAAAGAATGTCTTACCAGCCTTATCTGCTTCGGATTGGAGTCTTCTAAGTTCGGAATTTAGATTTTCTATATCTTTTTGAGATATTTCTGCTTGAGGGTCTAACTGTTTTAATGCATCAGAAAGGTCCTCTACTTCTTGTCTAAGTCCGCCGCCAATATCTTTATTGGATAACAGTCTATTGACTCCACCAACAATATCGTAATATCTCGCTTCTGCCTTTTTAGCGATTTTATTACTTGTTTGTTTTTTAGCATCTAAAACATCTTCGCCCTCTGCAAGACTACCGCCATTACGCAATTTAGTAATTGTTTCTCCAACCTTTTCACGGTAAGGAGTCATATATGTAGTAGTATCTTTTTGTATCTTTTCAAGGTCAGATATTAATTGCTCTCTACGTTTGGCTTCTTGTTTGTCTGCCTTTTCTTTTGCTTCGGCTTCTTCTTTAACAGTCTTGAGTGCTTCATCTTTATTTTCGGCTATTGCCTTAGACTCAAGATTACTGCTATCTTTGATTTCTTCTTCAGTCTCATGGAAAATACCATGGGCAGCATCATTGCACTCTTGTCTTACTTCGTCGATATGAGCACGCATTTCATCAAAGAGTTTATTAAATACATCTCTAACTCTTTGTGCGTTTTCTTCAGATAATCCCATATCACTAGCAAACTTATTAAATGTTTCGTCATTAATACCTTTGCCAGTTATAGCGCCCTTATACGATGAAACATAACCTTTATAAAGTTCTCTGAATTTATCCCCATTAATATTCATTCTTTTATTAATGGTTGTATTATCAGAGTTCTTTGTAAGTCCATCTGCTATGGCTTTAATGTTTGCACGTTCATTGGCAATTTCTTTTGCTCTTTGTTGCATATATGTATAGAAACGTTCTTTGAGAATAGATAGGTCTTTATCTCCAACTCCCATTTCTTTCATAACTGCATCAAAAGTTGCCATATTTGTTTTGCCGTTTTGTACATCAATACCATATGAATCAATAAACTTTTCAAAGAAAGGTCTAAATGTTTCTACGTCAGATTTTTTAATTTGCCCAGTCTTTGCAGTTTTCGGCAATTCTTCTAATAGAGTCTTTAATCCTTTATTGTCTTTCCAATCATCAAAAGGACTAACACGAGACACACGAACTGCGCCCCATTGTTGCTTCAACGTTTCAATTAATTTATTAGCAAGAGCAACATTACCAGCACTCATGTCCATTGTTCCATCTGGATTGAACTTGATTTGACTTGCAAATTCTTTGATAACTGGTAAGTTTTCTTTAATAGCATTGACATATCCATCTATTGCCCAGTTACCTAATTGGTAATATACACGAGATGGAGAGTGGCTATCTTGTGCTTCTTTAGCCGCCTCAATACCTGCTTTGATGACTTCTTCTACTGCAAGTTTTACATCCTGTTCTTCTTCTTTAACACCTTCAATATATCCTTGAGGTGCGTACTCACCAACATCTTTCATCTGGTCATAGTATCTACCTTCAAGAGCAGAATGGAATGCATCGGCATATTGACCACGAGCAGTTGCTACTTGTTCTAACTGTTTTGCATTATCATTTATCTTTTGATTAACTTCATTTCGTTTGTTTTCTAATGCAACATATTCTTCTGTTCCTTCTCCGACGGTTTTCATTTGAAGAGAAAGTTTATCAAACTCCTCTCCAAGCCCCCTACCCACTGCACGAAGTTCAGAAATTTTTGTATTGAATTTTTCAATTCCCGGAACATCAAAACTCTTCAATGATTCCTGTGTTACATATACAGAAGATTTTCCTTGCGATTGCAACTGCTGATTAATTTTCTCTTGTTGAGAAATTAGACTCAATTGACTATTTACTTGGGCTTTTCTTCTAGTTAATGAATCATACCGTTTTTCATCATTTTCTCCCTTTGCTCTAGCCAAAAGTAATTCACGATTTACACGTTGCTTTTCTGCTTCAAGTTGTTTCTTTTCGGTTTTATCTGCATCTTTACTAAGAGAATTCAACTTTGAAGTTACCGAAATTAACTGATTTTCTAAGGGTTTAATTTTATTACGGGATTCTTCTATTTTAGTCTCAAGTCGTGCTTGTTCGTCTTCTATGCTCCTTTTTTCTTGCTCAAGGGCTTTTATATCCACGCCCTCTAATTGTGCACTAATCTCATCTGCCTGCTTCTGTAACTGTTGAGTTTGAGATTTGATTTCTTCTTCTTGAATTCCTTGTAAAATCTTATGGACTTCTTGAGAAAATTTTTCGAGAAGCGCCTGATTTTCCTTAGTATCTTCAATCGCACCACTTTCATTTACCGTCAATCCATTAAGTATTTTATTGAGAGATTTTGCATCTGTTTCCGTAAATTCAAGAGGAGTAACAACAGGAGCCTCTGCTTTCTTTTGTTCTGCCTCATACTGCTTAGTGGCATCATTAATATCATTAATTCTATTAATAAGTTTTTTTGCTTCTGCTATATACTCGTCATATTTTTTAAGACCAGATAAAGCACTCTTTACATTTTCTGGAGATGCAGGAAATATTTCTTGAAATACTTGCTCATCAGATAATTCTTCACCAGTAGTTTCTTTAATTCTCTTCTTGTAATCATTGATTTTTTCTTTAAGTAATTCTATTTGTGCAAGACGCTCATAATATTTTTGGAGCATCTTTTGAATGTCAACGGTATTATTTTGTGAGAGATTATCAACAGAAACTCTAGTTGTGACCTTTTGAGTCAATTCTTGTGCACTGCTAAAGAAATCATCATACCCTTCTCTACGAGTTACTTCTTTTCTTTCTTCTCGTTCTACCTTGCGTTGAACACTTTGTTGTTTCTGTTTGGCTACAGTTTCTTTTCTCTTTTCTTCATCTGTCTTGACCCTTGCCTGAGACCTCTTGGCGTTTTCTTTGGCTTCTGCTAGTTTTTTATCGATTCCTTCTTGAAGTTCTTTATTAAGATTTTCTTGTCTTTCTTTTAACGCATTTCCAATAGACGCTGGGATGTTATATTTTTGTATAGCCTCTTCAAGACCGCTATCCATGCCAATGATTTGGTCATTTAGCAAAGTATTAAAAATATTTTCGATATTTTTAGCACTGGCTTCTGTTTGTTTAACCTCACCTTTATCATCCAGCCGAATTCTTCCAATCAGAGTTTTAAGTCTCTGCTCTAAAGGCATCGCATTTAACCTATCGGTATCTTTTCTTTCTTTATAAGATTTTTCAAGTCTCTTAAAAGATGCACTATCTAATAAAGTATTATTGGTTTTTTCTGAAAGTTTATCTTTGAAACCTTCTCCATCCAAGTTTGGATAGGCTTCGAAAAATTTATCAATGAATTTTTCGACTGCCGCGTCATTTTCTTCACTTTCGAGAATTCTATCATCAATCATACCGATTGCTTTGAATCTTCTCGTGAGTTCCTCATCAACCTTTTGATTTCTAATCTTATTAAGATTAGCCCATCTCTCAGGATATTTCTCCTGCAATGTAGATACAAAACGAGCCAATTGAGGATATTTTTCAGTATCAATAGAGTTTAACTTTTCTGGTGATAAAGAAGTAATCTTAGCAAAGATATCTTTTCCTAATTCGTTTTGAATTTCTAAATCTTTTCTATGTTCATCTTCGAAAAACTCTGGAGATAACGCCTTAAATCTCCTACCTTCTTCTGTATTATTGAGTTTATCTTCCTTTTGTAAATCTTCTAGTCTTTCATTTAAGACTTTATCTACAGATTCGAGCGAATCATCAGTAACTCCTAGATATTGAATGATATCTCTATTTAAGTCATCAAGTATGTCTTTAGTTACTTTAGAATTCTCCTCTACTTCTTTACTCAATACTTTTTTATAAGATTGTCTTTTTTCGGGAGAAGGAGTATTTATATTTATGTTTTCACTTCTCAAGAATTTATAATTGGGATTCTGCTGATAAAATAAATCAAGAACATCTTGTCTTGTTTTTGAATTCTTGATATTGCGAATCATTTCAGAAGCAGTATGTTCCGCATCCTTATTCGCCCCATAAAGTCTCATCGAAGAAAACAAAGTTTCTAATGCCTTTTCATTACCTTTCTTGGTAAGTCCGCCACCTTGTTTTTGTTTGAAAAAGTTTTCATCATATACAAGAACTTTAGGATGAGGCACTTTACTATCGTGCGCCATTGAGGCTTGCATACCCTCTAAAACTTTGAGATTGCTATTAAAAGCATCTCCAGTTCCAAGAGCCTTTGTATTCATAGCCCAATCAACCAAACCAAACGGAGATTTTTGAAGCGTTCTTAAAAGGTCTTGAATTTTACCCCTATCTGCTCCAGTCTGAGATAATGTACCATCGCTCTTAAATACTAATTTCTTAGCCAGTTTATCAGTTTTCTCTATGAAATTTTCCATCTCTGGAGTCAATTTCTTGAGAGATTCGGTTGCTTCCACGTTAGCATCTGTAGATTTTTCAACTGCTTCTTTCTTATCATCTTCCGACGATATCACTTCTTGATTAATTACAACAGGGTTGACTCCACCAACAATTCCACTCAATGTTCCATTAGCAATAATATTTCCAGCCGCCATTTCGCCAGAAAGTTTTGTGCCTTTGATATGTCCTACGTCGAGTTCATCAATCTTAAGAATTAAACCAGCGATATTATTTAATGCATCTTGCAACTGGTCTTTGTCGAAAGCACCAGTTAATTTAATAGGCTGAAGGTCTTTACCTATGCTACTCGCAAGAGTTCTAACCTTTTTAACTTTTTCTAATAAATCTTCAAGTTTATTTTCTTCATCTGTTTTTTGTGCAGGTTCGGGTCCGTGTATTTTATCAATTTCACCCTGTATTTGAGTAATAGCCTTTGTAGCGTCAAGACTGTCTAAAAAAGATTTACTGAAATCTAATGAAGTAATTTCAAGAGATAAGTCCTTCATCTTATGTAAATCTGCTTGAATTTTTTCCTCGTTAAAAATCAAATCAGCATGAAGTGGCAACTCTCCTAATGCTTCAGAGACAGACTTTACTGTATCAATTACTTGTTGTCCAACCTGTGCAACGTTTGTAGAGAACTGAAACATTGCATCGGTATCATCATGTCTCAATTCTTTGAGCAACATACCACGAATATCTTCTATAGTCTGAGCATATTGTTCTTTGGCTTTTTTTGTATTAGGAAGCACATCTATAGAATCAAGTTTTTCATTGACATTCTTCTGTAATTGCTCAATGGCTTCTCTTCTTTGACGGGTATTATAATCACTGGCAAAACGAACTCCAACAGTAATAGTGGGATTAGTTTCATTGATTGCATTTACAATCTCGTTAATTCTCTGTTTTAATATTGCATCTGTCCCCTTTGGGATTACTACAGAGATGTCAACTTCATTTCCTTTTTCATCGGAAAATTCAGCAAGAGTTTCTTCAACCTTTGCCTTTTCTTTTTTTAATTCAGTATTTACTTTCTTACTTTCTCTTTTAATAGACTTGGGTTTTAAGTCTCTTTCAATATCCGCTTTCTTTTGAAGTTCTTTATTTTCTTTCCTTGTAACTTCTAGTTCTTCTTTCTTAGCACGAGTAGTTTTTCTAGTGGTTTCAAGAACTTTTTCTGCTTCTTGTGCCTGTTTGGCAGTCTGCGTATCAACTTGAGGAGTCTTAATCTTAGAAACCTTTTGAGCAGTCTCAATTGTCTTGTTGATACTGTTTACGGCAGAATTGCCCATATCACGGATACTCTGCAATGTCTGTTCGGCTTCTTTAAGACCGGGTATGTCTCCCAAATTATTAAAAGCCGTTTGCAATAAAGTAACTGCTTTATTAATATCTTCTACATAGCCTTTAACTGTATCAGAAAAAGACTTAAATTCTTTAAGGTCTACCTTTTCCTTGCCTACCTTTTTAATCTCTTTCGAAAGTTCTTCAACTTTATCAGTTACATCATTGATTTGTTTGATGGCATCTGGAGATAATTCTACATTACCAGCCGTGTTACTAAACTCTTTCAAATTCTTTACGGCAGTTTTTAGACCATTACCAATTTCGAAATCAATAGTATATTTTTTACTTGCCATATATTTCTCCTTTCAGAATAAAAAAGAGAAATATATATCTCTTTTTTATTTTATCTTTCTTAATTTCTCAGCCTTTGCTTCTGCATCTTTAATATATTTACTATTATTCCTTTGAATAGAATTGTATTTCTTTTCAATAATTTCAGTAGGTGAAGGTGTCGTAACATAATAAGGAACTAATGGTCTTTCTTCTATTGGAACACCATAAAGAAATTTTCCATCTTCTCCATACACAGGGTCCCATGCTTTTAATCCATGAAAGCCAGCATATGCTAAATTAAATACCAACTCTCTCGTATCATAGGAACCATTCTTTGTATAGTGAGTATAAACATCATCCATAAAGTCACTGGACAAAATAACTCCTCCAGTATATTTATTTACGGCACGATAATCGGGATAGACTTTTTTATAACTCTGTCTCAGATTCCCAGTTCGAAAATAACAATTAGGAGTGTAACTGCTATAAAATTTTTCTATTGCATCATGTGCAGTTTTCGTCATTGCATCACTAACCGCCTGAGCGGAAAAGCGTGCAACATTTCTTGCATATGCTTCTACATCATTTATGATTTCATCTATCATTCCTATACTTTTATATTTTTTACGCATACCTCCTCCTTTCTTTAATATTCAATAGTGCGGGTAAGGATTTGCACCTTACATGGGAAATCGCAATCTCTATAACTATTCCCCATATCTGCCAATATTGTGACTACCTATTCCACCACCGCACATTGCTTATATCTTTTCTTCTAATGGTCTTTCAAATATAACTTCATTACGCACAATGAGTTTATTAACATCTGTGCTTGTACCAAATCCTTTAATCTGAATATATTCTCGTCTTGTGATATAATGAGTAATATTTTTAGAGCCATCTCTGTGTTTATAGCCAAATATTTCTTCTAACTCATAATCGCTTATTTCCATTCCTTTTACTCCTTGACAATTACGCTTCTGTTACACCAACAAGGCTTAACACTTTATCAAAATTGATGTCTTGAAGATTCAATTCCTTAAGCAAAGCACCAGTCTCTGCAAAAGTTCTTACACTTTTCTCAATCATATCTGCTACATATGCACGAGTAGATGAATGTTCTTCATGCCAAGTATCAAGAAGTTTCTCATTAACCATAAGCAACTCGTTTATTTCTCTATCACCAATGAGTTCACAGAATACATCAATAATCCTATATTCTTGGAATAGGTCATAAGTTGTAATGATGTCGTGTCTATCTTTAGTAACAATGTTTCCATTGTCATCTTTTACTACTTCACCATTCTCGTCTTTAACAGGGTCTTTAACTACATCAAGTTGAAGGTCTGTATAAAGACATATGATAGCATATGTGAAGTTAATCTTATTAGCCACCATATCAATATAATAAATACCTTTATCATTCTTCTTAACTGATGCATCAATAAAGGTTCTAAGCAAAGCATTCTTTGCCACTATAGAAGCGTAAGTCTTTGTTAAATGTTTCTTACACCAATCTTTCTGTAAATCTTCTTTGTTGAGATTTTTATATCCGTTTACAAATTCACTTACTAACATCTTTATTCTCCTTTTCATTGCTCATAGTGAATGCCTCAATATATGACCCGTTGAATAATCGTTGTAATATATATTCGGCATCGTCTATTAAAATCTGTTTTGGATTAGGTTTGGTTGATTGCCACTCAAGTAATGACATAGGATTAGGCATATCTATATCAAATCTTTTAGCAGTATCAATTAACCATTGTTTTCTTTTTTCATCTCCAACAATAATAGGTATTTGCATATACTCACTAAGATACATTAATCTAGTAGTTTTACCCATACCTCTATTCTTGTATATTATATTCATATCCTTTTACTCCTTTAATATAAAAAGAGCACTCCTTTATAGAGTGCTCTTTTATAATTAATTAATACATAGCAACACCAGTTTTCTTATCGTTTGCTATAATCTTTTTAGGTAATGCTTTACGTATCTTTTTGAATTCTTCTTCTCCACCGTATTCTTCAGTTCTTACTTTCTCCATAAAGTCGAAGAATGTAATCTCTGGAATAATACCTATAAGGTCTTGCATCTTACCAGTTCTCTGTACTGTATACATATTCTTAAGAACATCTTCTTCAATCTGTGATTCTATCATCTGGTAACACTCGTGATAAAATCTCTTTGCATTGAACAAGTTCTGTTCTGCAAAGATAGGCTTTTTAGCAAGACATTCAACGTATGTAAAGTATTGTCCTACCATTATCTCCGTTACGAATCTAATGATTGCACCATTAAACGGATTCTTCTTTCTCGCAAACTTGACTGCTTCAATAGCGGCAACAGTTGCACCCCATTGACATAAGTCAAAGTTATACTGAGCAATACCTTGTTCATCTATACCAATTCTAGTAATTGAATGTTCAGAACCAGTTCTCCATAAATAGATAGGGGCATCGATAACGTTAATCTTTAATGGACTTCCATCAATAGACATTCTAATCTTCCAGTTAAATTCACCATCTTCCATTGCACGAAGCGAACTAAACTTAATACCCATCTGTTTAAGAAATTCCATTCTATAACAGCGCCCAAAGGTCCATGGATGAAAGAGGTCATTACGAGGAACCGTTCTAACTCCCTTTGGATGACCAGTTATCTCTTGATAGAAGATACCTTGAACTTCAATTACATCTTTTTCAATTCCACCTTTGAGATACTCTAAAGAGAATGTAGTGAACAATACATCGTCTGCATCCATCCACGTAATCCATTCTGTTTTACAAGCATCTGCACACCTCTGTCTCGCTAATCCCGGTCCACCATTTTCTTCACAATCTAAGATTGTAATATCAAGGTCAGGGAATCTATCTTTTACAAATTCATAATCGTCAGTGGGGTTGTCCTTTGCAATAATAACTGATACCTCATCTCTAATTGTTTGAATCTGTATAGATGCAAGACAATCACATATGTGTTTTTCTGCTTTATAAGCAGGTATTCCAACTGTTAACCATTTGCTCATATTGGTCTAATCTCCTTTTCATCCTTCTGTGTTCACAAATATATTCTCTAGCCATTTCTATTGTGATTTGAGATAGAGAATATACACCGAACTGTTCCATTAAATCTTCAAGTAAGTTCCCATATTGTGTTGAGAACTCACGAATAATATCTAAGTAATCTTGTAATTCCATCATATTTCCTCGATTTCTATTTCTGTTCGAGGGTTGAATTTGTCATATCCAGATTTATATGTTAATGATACTAAGTGATGTTCGTCATCGTCAATAATAAATCCAGACTTTGTAAAACCGTCTAATATAAATTTGGGAACTTGATTATCTAAATCGTGTCTACGTTTACTATCAAAGTAAACTGTAAAAGTCATATTAAATTTATCAAGTTGCTTGTTTGTATATCCCAAGTCACCAATCCACCATACAATAAAATCTTTCCATTTCTGCTTTAATTCATTCATTTCTGGTCTACGCATTATGAACCAAATATTTATAGACGGGTGATAAGGATGCTCAATAGGTTTTTTACGTGCTTTCGGATGTTCCGAAAAATAATATTTGTTATACCTATCAAGCACCCCATTATCAAGTATTAATTTCATATAATCACCTACCAAGGTATATTGGGGAATAAGTGCCCTAAAAACCAAGCAACTAAGCCACCTACAATAACCCACATTACCTTATCAAATATGTCATCAATCCTTTTCTTCGTGTTTTGCGCTGGTTGATTTTCCAATGCCGTTACTTTTTCTGAAAACTTATCTTGTTTGTCACTGATAGTATCTACTTTTTTGTTGAGTTCGATAATTGATTTACCCATATTCTCAACACTGTTTGCAATCTTAACTAAAGAGATTTCGGTTTCGTGTAGTGCTTTCATCTCAACCTCCAAATCATCAATTCTCTTTTCATTATTCACGCAAAGACTATGGGTGTTTTCAAGCCGAACTGCAATATCAGTTAATTCTTCAGACATACGGCCTTTCCTCCTTAATTGTAAAGTGCGTTCCAAGTCTCTGGACCTACTACACCATCAACAACGAGGTTAGAATCTTTTTGAAATGCAACAACTGCCGACAATGTAGATTGTTCAAAGGTTGTTGTGTACTTCTCTTTATAATATCCTAACTCAAAAAGTTTAGTTTGTAAAGTCTTGACATATACAGAACACATACCTCTCTTTAGTTGTGGATATGTTTTAGGAGTCGGTAGTGGTGTCATACTCTTTGTTGCTCCATCATAGAGATAGTTAATGTCTACTTTTTTAGTAATACCATCTACGCTACCTACGGTTGTATATTGCCAAATCTCTGGATTATATCCACTGAACGTAGTTGCATAATATCCCAACCATAAAGGATAATCATTTACATCAGTAAATTTTTTATTCATATAATCCGTACTTGAGTATATACCAACTTTATAACCCTTATTGGTCATTTCTTCACAAAACAATTTTACTAACTCTGTTCTCTCTGCTTTTGTAGTCCTACCTTTGTATTTGTCAGAATCTTCTTGCCAACACGCCCACACTTTCATCTTTATTGACTTCTTAAACGGAGCAATAACTGAATCGCATTTCTCTGCGTTGACAATAATATCCCTTTTTCTTTTAGCGTATATATACCAATATACACCAACTTTAAGACCTATCTTAAGAGCGTCTTTAATATTCTGTTCGAACTTTGGGTCAGTATCAACCTTACCCCAACCTGCTCTTATGATGACGAATTGTATACCATCGGCTTTAACTTTTTCCCAATCAATCTTACCGTGATAACTACTTACGTCTATGCCTTTCATATCCATATCCTTTTACTCCTAAATAATTACTTCTTAATGATTTGCGCTATTGCCTGTTTAACTTTATCGTAACCGCACATAGCAACAAGCCATCCGAGTATTGTTAAAACAATTGATTCTGTAACATAAACTGCATCCACGTTAACTTTCATGATTATCGCATAGCATACACAAAGTAATGCTGATACCACGACAGAAACAATACTGGATAAAATATTAGAACCGATTTTTTTCTTGAAATCTCCGAGCAACTTTTTAACTGCTTGAGTTCCAAGTGTAGTAAATAAAGATACTGCTAAAAGACCTGTTAAGAAAATCTCTGTTGTCATTTTGTTTCTCCTTTCTGCCACTCCTCATAAAGTTCTTTAGTATCTTCTCTACTAAAGATATATACGATTCGTGGTTCTCCTGTTTCAAAATTCTTCGACAAGTAAATGTCTAATGGTTCAACACCTCTTGACCAATAAAAAGCGGCTTGCTTTTGATTAAGCAACCTAACTGTTCCAGTGGTCTGGTATTTCTTATTTCTGTATTCTGATGTTACAGTATTATTCATCGTTATTCTCCTAAGTAAAAAAAGGGCATACGAAACCCTAAGTACGCACACCCTATATTAAATTACGCCTCATCCTTAGAGTCTTTTTTCTTTTCGTCACCGAAAAGAGTAGTCTTAGGCTTATCTTTCTTCTGTATTTTCTTAATTGCATCTTTGATATCTTGGTCGAAAGAAGCAAACTTAGAAGTATCGCAAGTAGAGAGAATTTTGTCTGCTTCTTCTTGTGTCATACTTCCACAGTTGAATCTTACAACTGTATCGAATATCTTTTTGCAATTCTCATCACAGTAATTGATATGCCAATTAGGGAGAGGATTGGGTTTGTTCTTATTGCACTTAAGGCAAAAGTGGTACTCCTTACCACAAGTTTTACATTTGCAATTAGGTTTTGCCATACTTACTCCTTTCATTCAAAAAAGAGGGGCACAGTACGCACCCCTCTTGGCAATCATATTATTCCTCGTCGGGAATGATAATCTGATAAAGAACCTTTGCAGGGTCACAGTAATCCTGTTGAGCCTGAATTGTGAAAGGATGGTTTCCATCAGTTGTGAAACTGATATCAACGTTAGCATCCAACTTAGCGTTAGGGAAGATGATGTAAGCGTGAATCTGAGTTGTGGGGTCACAAACGTCAACACCAAGAACCTCAAGAACGAACTTACCAGCCTTAGGGAAGTTGATAGCATCACCAGTTACATATGTTGCAGATGTTGCATCATACTCATACATAACCATAAGTCTATCACCAGCGCTGAGTCCAGTAGGCGGTGTAAGTTTGTTTGTACTGTCATCATAAGCATACTTTGTTGCAGATGCGGCAGCACCCTTCTCATATGCAGTACCAAGTGTACCATCACCATTAAGTTTGTAAATCTTGCCAAGTTCATCATTAGGTGTCTCAGCAAGGTCATAAGATGCAGATGTACCGTCAATAACAATTTCATCGAACTTAGGTGTAGAGATAGTAGAACCTACTCCTGCTTCCTGTACATCAACACCGTTCTGTGCCGCAAACAATCCAAGGTCAAAGATGGAGTTGTTAGCAGTAAACTCAGCAGACTTACCTCTGTTGAATGTTGCGATTCTAGAACCAAGAGCATCAACTGCTTCTGCTGTTTCAGAAGTAACGTTAAGTGAAGGTTCCTGAACCTGATTGATGGACCACATATATGAACCATCTGCTGTAGAAGTCATAATACCACGAAGTACACGGTCAATGACGAAGTTATTAATCTTCATATTTTTTTCTCCTTTACAATTTTTAACTTCTTCTCATCCAGTCGAAGTTTTCTTTTTTAATTTTACTTGTATCACAGAAACCGCTATAACTTCCTTGTAACAAAGAAGTAGAACTAATATAAATACTAGCACCTTTAACGGTGTCCATAAACTCATATAATGTGCATTCCTTTAACTCGTTTGTTTTATACTTAAACCCCGGAAATCTCATCATAGCAGAGATTAGAGGTATAAGTTGTGACTTATGCTTTTCGGCATCTTTCATTGCCCTTTGTTTATCTTGCCTATCTGTTTCAATAAGGAGTCTTTTAGTGGTCTTGTTCTTTGCCTTTTTTATTTTAGGCTCGATGCCATGTATAGTCCTTAAGTAGTTGGCAATCTTATTATAGGCTAATCTGTCAATCGTTTGGTTTGTTTCATCATTCCTCAAAAACATTTCTCCATTATCTGGATTGACTTGTATCTCCATCTCTGCCAAATCTAAATCTGTAAAGATAAGTTTCAAGTCATCTTTATGAAGTGCCCTTGAGAGCATAATAAACAAATCAAAGTCATCCAACTCTTCCCAATCAATTCCCATATCCCATAATGTACTTATCATATCACTAGGTATACAACTAAGGTAATGTACGGCAGAAAAGTATTCTGCTTCACCAAATTCTATGATGTCACCAACAGTAGGAGATATCATATAGATACCATCGTTGACTTGATAAGGATAACCAGCAAAATAGATTTTGAGTTCATCAAATTCCATTAAGCACGAACCTCGTTGTTAATAACTTTAGTTCTACCGTCACTGGTTCTTATAATGTTCAATGGTGTTTCGCTTTGGAAGATAAGTGTCCTACAAGCATAAGAATTATCAGATACCGAAGTCTTATTTGATACACAATGTATTTGTGTTCCAAAGTAATTACTCCAGTTGAATTGGTCAAGTAATAGGGATGCAATTAAATCGTGTCTGGCTAAACCAGTGTCTTTTTCGACAATATTCTTTTGTTCACACAAAATAGTAAACACGATTTGTTGAAACTTAATTATATCATTATATCTCGACACGTTTTCAAATTGTGTTTCATAGCACACATAATTCTGAACATTAGTCTGAGTAGGATAAATGATATAGTATGGCAATATATTAACATAATAGTAGTCATCGGGTTCGGCATCAGCCTTTTCCAACTCCTCATTATTTAACACATGAATAAGAGTTTTGTTGCCAAGCAATAACTCCTTGATTTTTTCTTTTATTCGAATATCTTCATTATCAATATTCTTTCTCCAAGATAGGAGATTTTGTTTATCTTGTTCAGTCCATTCCATGCCCTACCTCCTAAAGACTCTTGATTTCTAATTCGACATTCGAACTGATTTTCCCACCCGTAAGTGTACAAGTATTTGTGACCACTAATATTTTGCCTATGTACGAACCATCTCCAATGAATTTTAATTTTATTTGGTTCTCGCTCAGACCAACAACATCTAGTAATGTGCTAGGGTCCAAAATAGGTGTGATGATTTCACCATCACGAATACTATATGACCACGTACCAGTTAAGAGAGGCATAGGTGTCTCTCCATCATAGAAGTTAACAGTGAACTTCTTATGCGAACCATTAACCTTAATCTCTGGTCTAGTACCAGAATAGGTAATCTCGGAATGAAGATTAGTGGGTTCATCTTCGGGTTCCGTAGGTTCGAGTTGTCCTTCTTCAAAATAATCTGCCCACATTCCAATTACATTTCCATTGTCATCCAATTCAATATAATCTTTATGTTGGTCAAATCTATCTTGTCCAAGGGTTATCTTTGTGATTCCGTTTGCATCCAAACGGTTAACTTTAGTGATATGCCAAGCACGAGGTTCTGTTAAAACTTTATTATCTATAATCATTCTAAGATTATAAAATAAAGGTTCTGTCTCTCTCGTAAGAGGGAGCAAAAACATCTGCTGGTCTTCCACTTTCTCAATATTATATTTAATCCAGATGCCAGAATTATCACTTACGTTACTCTACAATTTCGTTACAATTATAAAGATTTAATTATGCGTATATAACATTTGAACTTTATCATATTTTCTTTGCAGATATAAATCAGCATCTCGATACAACCAAGAATGTAATTTTTGATTTTGTCTTATTCCACTTACCGACAACACTTTAGTGATACTATTATGACAAGAAGCATCATAAACATTCCCACAAGGTATATCGACTGATTGTTGAATAATGTCTTTAATTTTATTACAAAAACATTCTGTAGAAGTAAATGTAGTTAATACTCTCAATTTATTATCTTGAGTATATCTTATTGTCAAACTTCCATCTCCATCAAAATACCCTCTTATAAAGTGAGAATAAAGACATTCATCTAAATTAGGAACTTCGAGTTTCAAACTTTTATTCGGAATCATTCCAATATCATTTAATTGATTACACATATGTTTATTAAACAACAATAATCTATATTGATTTTTATATGTATAACCAAAATTATTTTTGTTAGAATAATCTAAATATTCTAAAGGTTTGTCACTCTGTATTTCCTTACGAATGTTTTCTAATAAATCTTTATCTTCTTCTTGCAAAGATATCGATATTGTTCCTTTTGATATACAATTCGAACCATCAGCATATAACAACCCAAGTATATATGCTTTGTTAGGAGTATCAATTTTATCAAAATAATTTTCATCAAGATTATATTTACGGACAAATCTCTTTTGGTTTCTATCGATTCCAATTTCTTTAAGCGCTTTTCTTATAGGTTGATGACTTATACCATATCTTTGTCCGATTTTTACTGTAGATTCTCCATTCAAATATGATTGACGTATATCTTCAAGTTGTTCATTTGAAAATATTATTTTTGTTCGCATTAGTTTATTCCTCCTAGAATAACCCAAATATAATAAAGACAGTAATCCAACTAATAGGAGTTAGTTGGAAGGGTAGCAACTCCTTGTCCTGTCTTAATTATAACATAATTAAATTTTCTTTGCATTTCTGCAAAGGTCAGAGCACACCAACACCATGCCTTACGGTTTAGGTGGTTCCCGTTTTCGGACACTTGCCCTACTTCGCTCGTTGAACCCATTCCTATTCGGAACTTTGTTGCGTCGATTATCCAATCCAATAACTTTTTATAGCATTAACGTTTGTGCATATTTCATCACTCCGCTTTAGCATATTGGCTCTAAGGAACTTCCCGCAGTTAGAGAACTTTCGACATAAGGTTTCCCTTATGAAGCGCATACATTTTACGAATTCTGGCTTCTTAATACTCCACACATTTGATATTTCTTATGCTGGTAAATCCATTGAAATACTTTATCACACCTCAATACCTCATAAGTAGAGAACTGAGGGTCATTATAGTTTGCAGTATCTACAATTAACCATTTGTTATACTTACCATGATTATCTGGTATAAGTATATATAAACCACAGGGGAATGCGGCATCATATCTTTTCTTAAACATTTCTTCATAGTACGGAACAAGTGTATCGTTTCCGTCTTGACTAGGCTTAAACTGGATATGATAGGTAATCGCATCTTTAGCGTATGTTTGCGAACTATATACCAAGTATTTAACATCAACAGCAACTTGAACGCTAGGG
>JAEEGL013193461.1_pt1 | contig 88275 bp, 71 predicted proteins | sample 9134231 | NCBI WGS metagenome assembly JAEEGL01 (sample SAMN16246548, study PRJNA631951) | gut metagenome | biome: gut microbiome; feature: rumen; material: fiber-attached | host: Bos | place: Iran: Karaj | collected 2018-10 | reverse complement strand
CTTTGGAATCGTAACTTCCAGTTTGGAATTGTAACTTCTGATTTTTGCCCTCCATCTTCAATATCTGGAATTTACTCTTGCAAGAGATATCCGGAGAAGGCATTTACTTTTGCAAACTGGAACCTCGGATTCCATTTCAGCGGTACGCATTTTTTATGGAGGGATATTGGAAAATTATGTTGACAAATAGCAATAATATGATAATATGTTTGCTAATGGAACAAATGGAATAAACAAACATTGATTGACACCATATATGACATCAAGTATAATATAGAGGTGATAAATGTCTCAACTTGAAAAACTGATCCAGAGGATCAAAACTCTAGACAAGAATATGAGGTTTGATCAATTGCAAAAAGTGATGGAGTCGTTGGGGTATACTATGAAAGGGCCGGCGAACGGAAGCAGTCATTTTACGTTCCGTAAGCCGGGACATAATCCAATTACTATTCCCAAGCATACTCCGATCAAACGGGCTTACGTGGAACTTATTCGTGAAGTTCTGGAAAGTGAGGAAAAGGATGAAAACAAAGAAAAATCTTGAATACTATATGTCGCTTCCGTACAGAATGGAGATTATACCGGATACAGACGAGGGAGGTTTTACAGTGAGCTTTCCGGATCTTCCGGGATGCCTGACATGTGCGGAAACACTTGATGAAATAGTGGGGAATGCAATAGACGCAAAGAAGGCGTGGCTGCAGGCTGCCTTGGAGGATGGAATCAGCATTCAGGAGCCGGCGGACCTTGATTCTTATTCAGGCCAATTCAAACTGCGTATGCCCAAAAGCCTTCACAGAAGCCTGTCCCTAAACGCAAAGAAGGAAGGAATAAGCATGAACCAGTACTGCATTTACCTGCTGGCGAAGAATGATGCCGAGCATAACAAGACGGCATGAGAGCTGGAAGCCTTTGAAAAGGACGCAGTTGTTGTGTGAACCTCGGAGAATATTTCAGCATGAAAATTTAAGCGTATCCTGCATTTTAGTGTGGGATGCGCTTTTATCATATTTTTTCAATTTTTGGGGCCCACAAAAATATCCCCTTGATTTTCATCGATATGTACAAAATTTCGATACATAAATTTGTAAATAATGTTGTAATTTGGATACCGTTTTTGTGCACTATGCAGAATTCGGCGTTTATCTATTGACGGAACGCAATGCTGCTGATATTCTCCCTTCACAGGCAATGCCAATGTGGGATTAAACGGGCATTTATTTGCTTTACATGGGGCTTTAAACGGTATATAATCAAGGGGAAACAGCATGACAAATGAAGAAAAGCTTGCAGAGATCAGAGAATTGAGGCTTATTGATGACATTTTTTTCGAGGCCTTCTGTGAGAGTACAAAGGCTGTGGAAGAGATGCTGCGTGTGATTCTGGAGGATGACGGATTGCAGGTCGAGAGTGTCATTCCACAGAGCAGTATCCGAAATCTTTATGGGCGGTCGGTTCGTCTTGACGCACTGTGTATTCTTGGGAACGGAAGCCGCTGTAATATCGAGATACAGCGCTCGGACGAAGATCATGAGAGGCGTGCAAGGTATAATGCTTCAATGATCACTGTGAAGGATTCGGAACCGGGCGAACTATTCAAAGATGTGAAAAATGTCATCGTTGTTTATATCTCCGAGAATGATATATTCAAGGGTAATAAGACGATATATCACGTGAAGAAGACTTTAGACGAGACCGGTGAGACATTTGAGGATGGATTAACAGAGATCTTTGTCAATACCGAGGTTAACGATGGTTCGCGTATTGCGGATCTTATGGCATGTTTCATGCTTCCGTTGTTTGACAATCCGGACTTTCCGGAGGTGACGGCAGAGGTGAAGAAACTGAAAACCACAGAAGGAGGACTACAGACTATGTGCGAATTCAGTCAGAGGCTGTTAGCAGAAGGCAGAGCAGAAGGCGAACTTAAGGCGTATTTGAGACTCGTTGAGCAGGGCGTGATAACAAAGGTCCGGGCAGCAGAACTCCTTGGTGTTTCGCAGGCAGAGTTTGAAAAGAGGGCAGAAGCCCTGGAAAAGGATGCGCTTGCGGTGTAAGTCAAGGTCATTTGCACGTCGAAAAACAAAGCGGAATTTCGGCATTACAGCGTACACTGTGTTATGTAAAAGCTGAAAGTAAGAGCGGAGGTTATCGGGGGTGAGGAAAAAGCAGTTTCTGTTTATCGGAGGGTTACTCATGTTTCTTTCACTGTTTACCGGTTGCGGTAAGAATAAAACTATCACAGATCTGACGAAATTTCGTTTTTCGTATTCGATGGGGAATATGATGTATTCCAATGTCGTATATGAACTGTCGGTACGGGACGGCGAGTATATCGCAAAGTACAAGCCCAACATGATATCTGATAAGATGGCGCTTGAGATCAAAACCGACAAGGCTTTTGCCGATAAGCTTGCCGGTATAATGACGGAGCAAAGGATCGCAAAGTGGGACGGTTTCAGCCGCTCCGCGAAAAATGTGCTGGACGGCGACAGCTTCGGGTTCTCGGCAAGCTACGGCGACAAAGGGAGCATCAGCGCCCACGGATATATGAGATATCCCGCCGGTTACAGCGAATTCAGCGGAGCAGTGCAGGGGGCTTTTTGCAGCCTTTTTGAGGAACTCCCGCTTTACAAAGCCCTTGGTGATCCCTCGGATTACGAAAAAGTGGATACGGAGGCACTGAAGGCCGCTCATCCCGAGGCTTTCGCGTATGATCACGATAATATGCCGGTTCTCATGTATGACAGTTTAGGCAAGTTCAGCTTTATATCGCCCGAAGAGGTTCCTTCGGGTACTCTGCTTTATATTCCCAAATACCGCCTCACAGCTGCTGAGGCAAAGGCTGTGATAAATAAGTTATACCATGTTCCTTTCGGGATCGAGGTTGTTTTCAACCAGAACCCGCTGTCAAGTATTATGTATTCAGAAAAAGAAGCCGACGAGGCTGTGCTTGCGGTAAAGTACTATATGTACCTGCAATGAGCGGCAGCATACAAAGTTTTTTAGAAGAAAAAGTCCGGATATTTGCATCCGGACTTTAATTTTATTTCATCTCTATATATTCCTGCTTAAAGTATTTCGACAGGATCTTTGCAAGGCCTGTGTTGTTGGTGGCTTCGCTTACCTTTGTCCAGGCGTTCTCTATCTGCTCGAGAGTCGCCTTTTCAAGGTTCAGATTGTAGTTCTTTGTGTGCTTTAAGCCCCAGTTCCCGCAGCTTGCAATGGTCTTGTAGGTCCATGTGGTCCAGCTGTGTCCCGAGCTGTTAACGAGCTTCACGCCTGTATCCCAGGCGGAAAGAGCGTTGAAGAGCGCAAATTCGCCGAGGATGCTCGGCACGTTGTATTTTGCGTTCACGGTGTTGTTGACACGGGTGCGGAGATTGGATATCTGCTTGCCTTTTGAGTTGTCATAATCGTCGTACATATAGGTATGGTACTGATACATGACATTCTCCCAGCCGTATTTATCGGGATTTGGCAGATCCTGCGCATTCCAGACAGCCTCCATGATAACAACGTGGTCCGGGTCTATAGCGCGGATGCGCTTGTAGGCTTCATCATAAACGGTCCAGAGCATATCATGAAGCTCTGTGTCCGGAAGGCCTGTGTTGTAGCGGAAGGTACAGTAGGGCTCATTCAGAAGGTCGTAGCCTGCAACCCACGGGTTGCCGTTAAAATGCTCCGCTATAACCTCCCAGATCTTATAAAACAGCTCCTGATTGGCCTTCACAACAGCCTCTTCACCAAAGAAAAACTCTGAAGCAGCCATCTTTTCGTCATGCCCGTCCTTGCCGGAATGGTCGCTGCCGTTCTGCGAGCCGGGCGCGCCGTGGAAGTCGAGGATGACATAGATGCCGCGCTTGCCCGCATTTTCCACAAACCAATCGAACAGTTCGAACCAGTCTTCATAAGGTTCGCCGTTCTCGTCAACGATGTTGCGGTACCAGAAGGGCAGACGCAGGCAGTTCATGCCAAGCTCGCGGCAATAGTCAAAGTCGGCCTCGGCAAAGAAGTTTTCCTGGTACAGTTTTATAAGGCGCATGGCCTCTTCTCTGCCGAAACGCTCGGTAAGCACGCGGTAAACATCTTCCTCCGCGGTAACATTTTCGGTGTATTCGCCAACGGTCATCCAGAATTCCTGCAGGAGATAACCGCCAACGTTTGTGCCTTTAAGCTGCACAAGAGCGCCGTTCCCGGAATCGTCGCGAAGGACCTTTCCGGAAGCCTTTAAGAAAGGCTTTTCGGAGATGGCAAAGTCACGTTCCATATAGTTTTCCTCTTCGGTCTCGCCATAGTGATCAAATGCGGAGGGTACGGTTCCTCCGACGCGGAAAACGCCCTGCGTGGGCGTTGGAGTTGCCGCTTCCGTAGGAGACGGCGTAACGGTGGGTGTGCTTTCAGGCTGTTTTGAAACGTTTTCACACCCGGATATAAGCCCCAAAAGCAGGATAATGCCTGCCAAAAGGCTTAAAAACCTGTTCTTCATAAAAACCCCTTTCAAAAAAACAATAATACGCGCGGAAATATCTTTTCCGCAACGATCATTATACAGGGGGAATGCTTGCCGGGACAAGTAGAAAACGTTTTTATTCGAACCATTTTATGGGAACCCGTGTCAATCTGCCCTGTGAAGCTGTCGTCCTTGTAATGTGTACGATTATATGCTAAAATAAAGAGCGGTGGGTCAAAACCGGCCGCTTGGGAAATGTCCGCAAAACGAAGACCGAAGGTTCAAAACGGCCCGCTTTGGGCTGTCAGCATTACAAAGACCGGTCACGCGTAAAGAAAGGAACAACAGTCATGGAAAAAGTCGCAAAAACACTTGTAGTCATCGACATGCAGTACGATTTTATCGATGGGAGTCTCGGTTCAAAGGATGCAGAGGCCATCGTGCCGGCAGTACGCGAGAAGATCGAAAGCTGCCGGAAAGAGGGGTACCGCATCATCTTTACGAGGGATACCCACCATGCCGGTTATCTTTCGACACGCGAAGGCAGCTATCTCCCTGTTGAACACTGCATAGAGGGGACCCACGGGTGGGAGATAAGCTCGGTGCTTGACACCGACGGGGCTGTCATCATAGACAAGCCCGCGTTCGGCTTTACGGGCTGGAGCGAATACCCTTCGGATGTGTTTGAGGTTATCGGGCTTTGCACCGATATCTGCGTGGTTTCCAACGCGCTCATCTTAAAGGCTGTGTATCCTGAGGCTGTTGTCCGTGTGGACAGACGCTGCTGTGCCGGAGTTACGCGCGAAAGCCATGAAGCGGCGCTTGCGACCATGAAGGCCTGCCAGGTCGAAGTGTATTGATCCAAAGCCTTCAGGCACATCGACACAAAGCCGTACAGGCGTACCGATCATTGATCATACAAACATATCGACCCAAAGACCATAAATATCGAGAAAACACATAGGACCGTGAATTCACATGATTCTGTTACAATATCTCATAATCATATTTGCGCTGATAGTCTGCATCGGCATCCTTAACGAGCGGGTATTTCACCTGCAGAGCGATATTGCGCTGCTGATGTTTTCGGTGGTGATAGCGCTTGTGCTTGTGGCACTCAAGTTCCTTATCCCGTCGGAAGCCTTTTCCGATGCGGTCTCGAAGCTTGCAGCCTTTGAGTTCAAGGAGTATCTGCTCGACGGAGTGCTCTGTTTCATGCTCTTTGCAGGAGCAAGCAAAGTAAACATGGGCAAATTCCGCCAGAATCTCCGCCCGATCTGCCTGCTCGCGCTGCTTACGACAGTACTTTCTTCCTTCCTTTACGGAGGCCTTTTCTACCTGGTTGCGCTGGTGTTCGGAATCCCCATCGATATCTGGATGTGCATACTGCTCGGGTGCGTGGTAAGCCCCACAGACCCCATCGCTGCCACGGGCATTCTCAACAAGATAGGCCTTTCAAAGAATGTCTGCTCCGTTATCGAAAACGAGTCGCTGTTCAATGACGGCACCGGCGTCACGCTGTTCATCTTCGTGCGCTCGCTTATCGTCCACAGCGGAGAGAGCAATTTCCTTGTGCTGATGTTAAAGGAGATAGTCGGAGCTGTGGCAGTGGCGCTTGTGGTGTCCTTCCTGCTTTTCAAGCTCCTTGAGCTTACTGCGGACCCGATCAGGTATATCCTGATCTCGCTGCTCGACGTTGCGCTTGTTTACGTTATCTGCGAACACCTCGGGTTTTCGGGCGTTATCGCTTCTGTGGTATGCGGCATGTTTTTCTCCTACCGCATGGACAAGATGGAGCGGAGAGTGGCAGTAACGGATCCGAAGGACTATTACCGCGATTTCTGGGAGATCCTCGAAAGCATCTTAAATGCCGTGCTTTTCGTGATGATCGGCCTTGTGGCACTCGGGCTTAAGATCTCGCGCTACTGGTACGTGATCTTCCCCGCGATAATCATCCTTGTGGCCTCAAGAGCCGTCGGAGTGCTTGTCAGCACGCTGCTTACGGGACGCAGGATCCCCGGGAATTACAACCTTTTCGAGTTTGTGACACTTATGACCTGGTCGGCGTTAAAGGGAGGCCTTTCCCTTGCGCTTGCCGTTGGTACCGCGGAGTACCTTTCGCCCGATATCTACGATATCTTCATCAACGTGACCTATGTGACGATCTTCTTTACGGTGCTCGTACAGGGCCTTACAGTCGGAAAGGTGTACCTTGGACTTGAAAAACACAAGACAAAACGGTACGCGGAGCAGAGGGCAAAGAACAGAAGCGCAGAGTAAGGGATCTTAACAGGAACAGTGTAAGACCTTACGGAGTAAGGGATCTTAAAGGAACAGAGCAAATGCCTTAAGGAATCAGGAGAAATGTATCTGGAGGGATTATGAAGATAGTGATTGCCGGCGTCGGCGAAGCCGGAACAGAGCTTATAAGACGTCTTGCAAATGACGGAGACGACATTACCGTAATAGACAGCGATCCCGAGCAGCTTGAGTGGGTCACGGACAAGTTCAACGTGAACGGGGTGAACGGCAGCGCGGCTTCGCGCCAGACCCTGCTTTCTGCGGGTGTTGACAGCGCGGACATCTTTGTTGCGTTAACACCTTGGGACGAGACAAACCTTCTAAGCTGCATGCAGGCAAAGAGTGCCGGCGCCCTGCGGACTGCGGCGCGTCTGCAGCTTTCGGACCTTGCGGCTGAAACGGACGCCATCAAAAAAGAATATGACATCGACTGCATTGTCTGCCCAAGGGTGGACCTTGCGGAGGAAATATACAGGAATATCGGCCTTCCGGGCTATATCAAGCATGAAGGGCTTTTCGGGAACGAGGTCATGGTCATAGACCTTTCGGTCTTAAGAGGCTCGCCGCTTGCCGGGATGAAGCTTTCAGCGGTGCGCAGCGAGATCTGCAAGGACATGCTTGTCGGAACGGTCACAAGGGACGGGAAGATCACTATCCCGGACGGCTCCTTTGTGCTGCAGGTAGGTGACAGCCTGACGATCACAGCTTCCGGCGAGACGCTTGAGGAAACGCTGCATGCGCTTGGCGTGAACAGGGCGAAGACAGACAGGATCGTTATGGTAGGCTGCGGGATCTCCGGAGAATATCTTGCAAAACGCCTTGTTGACGAGGGCAGGCAGCTTACCATCCTTGAGAGCAGCCTTGAGAGGTGCCGCGCGCTGATGGAGAAGTTCCCGACGGTCCATGTGGCTTACTCAGAGGGCGAGATAACATCGGTGCTCGACGAGGAGCATATAGACAAGGCCGGCGCGCTGATCTCGCTTACAGACAGTGACGAGACGAACCTCGTCATCAGCATGTACGCGTGGTCAAAGCAGATCCCGTCTGTTATCACGCGGGTCGACCGTTTAAGCCATGTGCGGCTTTTGCATAAGGTAAACATCGATATCACGGCATCGCCCACAGAGCTGACGATAAGGAAGCTGCTGCATTTCATCCGCAACGGCGGGAATACTGCGAGCCAGGACGGAATGTGCTATTTTGTGGCAGACGGCAGGGCAGAGGTGACGGAGTTTACCGTAAAGTCGGACACACTGCTTGTCGGCGTGCCGTTCTCGGATAAGTCTTTCAGGCTGAAGAAGGGCGTTATCATATCCGGGATAATCCGCGACGGGAAGCTTAAGATCCCGGGCGGAAGCTCACGCCTTGAAGCAGGCGACAGGGTTGTCGTGACATCCGCGGCGGAGAAAAGGATCAGGACTTTGGAAGATATTTTCGCATGATGCCGGCTGGCCGGCACAGTTTTAAAAATACAGATAACGGGCCCTTTGGACGGGCCTTACGGAGGAGAAAACAGTATGGATTATGATGTGGCGATCATCGGGGCGGGCCCCGGCGGCATTTTTACGGCATACGAGCTTACGAAACTTAAGAAGGGATTAAAGATCGCGGTCTTTGAGAGCGGAAACCCCTTGGAAAAGCGTAAATGCCCCATAGACGGCGTTAAGGTCAAGAACTGCATAAAGTGTAAGACCTGTGCCATTATGAACGGATTTGGGGGCGCAGGTGCGTTCTCGGACGGCAAATATAACATCACCAACAATTTCGGCGGCACGCTGCATGAGTACATCGGCAAGGAAAAGGCCACAGAGCTTATGGAATATGTGGACAGCATAAACCTTAAGTACGGCGGCAAGGGCACAAAGCTGTATTCCACGGGAAATACGCCGATAAAGCGCCTCTGCATGCAGAACGGCCTGCATCTTCTTGAGGCGAGCGTAAGGCATCTTGGAACCGATATCAACTATATCGTGCTCGAGAACCTTTATAACGAGCTGAAGGACAAGGTGGAGTTCTTCTTCAACTGCCCGGTGGAGAACGTGCAGATAAAGAAGGACGGGACGAAGAATAAGCGGAGTTCTGAAAAACGCGTGACAGCAAAGGGCATGACGGGTGACGGCAACCTGTACGAGATCGTGACCGGAAAAGGCATGTTTACCGCTGACAAATGCGTTATTTCAGCTGGGCGCAGCGGCAGCAAGTGGATGGAGAAGGTTTGCGACGAGCTGAACATCCCCACTAAGTCGAACCGCGTCGACATAGGTGTCCGCGTGGAGCTGCCTGCGGAGATATTTGCACCCATCACCGATGAGCTCTATGAGAGCAAGATCGTTTACAGGACCGCGAAATTTGAAGATCTTGTGCGTACTTTCTGCATGAACCCGAAGGGTGCGGTCGTAAACGAGAACACAAACGGTATCGTGACCGTAAACGGCCACAGCTACGAGGATCCTAAGAAACACACACCGAATACGAATTTTGCACTGCTCGTTGCAAAGCACTTCTCGGAGCCGTTCAAGGACAGCAACGGCTACGGCGAATCCATCGCAAGGCTTTCTAACATGCTTGGCGGCGGAGTTATCGTGCAGCGCTTCGGAGATCTTATCCGCGGGCGAAGGAGTACCGTAAAGCGCATCCACGAGAATTTCGTTACACCTACGCTTGCGGCAACGCCCGGCGACCTGTCGCTTGTAATGCCAAAGCGCATCCTTGACGGCATAATCGAGATGATCTACGCCCTTGACAAAATCGCACCCGGTACTGCAAACGACGATACCCTGCTCTACGGAGTTGAGGTCAAGTTCTACAACATGGAGGTCGAGATAGACGAACATCTTGAGACCTGCCACAAGGGGCTTTTCGTAATAGGCGACTGCAGCGGCGTTACGCATTCGCTGTCACATGCGTCCGCAAGCGGCGTTTGCGTGGCAAGGTACCTTGCGGGAAAGGACTGAAGGTACGCGTACTTTACAGGGGCTTTGGACAGACCCGTCCGATAAAAAGTTCTCCGCGCTAAAAAAAGGTCTTTATTCTTTTGAAAATTGTGGTATAATTAACAGGAATCAGGGTGCGCCATCCATTGCCCGCAGTCTTGCAAAGCGGCTCCCGGCGCGGCTCTGACACAAATCCCGTTTGAAAGGATGGACATAACAATGGCACTTGTTACAACAAAAGACATGTTTGCGAAGGCTTATGACGGCGGTTACGCTATCGGTGCTTTCAATGTAAACAACATGGAGATCGTTCAGGGTATCACCGAAGCAGCAGGCGAACTGAAGAGCCCGGTTATCCTTCAGGTTTCCAAGGGTGCGCGTGCATACGCTAACCACACATATCTTGTTAAACTGGTAGAGGCAGCGGTTGAAGAGAACCCCGAGATCCCGATCGCTCTTCACCTTGATCACGGCGACAGCTTTGAGCTTTGCAAGAGCTGTATCGACGGCGGCTTCACATCAGTTATGATCGATGCTTCTTCGAAGTCCTTCGAAGACAACATCGCTCTCACAAAGCAGGTTGTTGAATACGCACATGAACACGGCGTAGTAGTAGAGGCAGAGCTTGGTACTCTTGCAGGCATCGAAGACGAAGTTAAGGTCGAGGCCGGCAAAGAATGCTACACCCGTCCCGAAGAAGTAGAAGAGTTCGTTACACGCACAGGCTGCGACTCTCTTGCTATCGCTATCGGTACATCCCACGGCGCATACAAGTTCACTCCCGCACAGTGCACAAGAAATGCAGACGGCATCCTTGTTCCCCCGCCCCTTCGTTTCGACGTTCTTAAGGAGTGCGCTAAGCGCCTTCCCGGCTTCCCTATCGTTCTTCACGGTTCTTCATCTGTTCCTCAGGAATTCGTTAAGATGGTCAACACCTACGGCGGCAAGATGCCCGATGCAGTAGGTATCCCGGAAGAGCAGCTTCGTGAAGCAGCTAAGCTTGCTGTCTGCAAGATCAACATCGACTCCGATATCCGTCTTGCAATGACAGGCAATATCCGCAAGTACTTTGCAGAGCATCCGGATCACTTTGATCCCCGCCAGTACTTAAAGCCCGCTCGTCAGGCCGTTAAGGACATGGTTGCTCACAAGATCAAGTACGTACTCGGTTCCGACGGCAAGGCTTAAATGCGTCAGTGGGGTCGTTTCCCGGTGACTCAAAAAATGAGTCAGTGGGGTCGTTTCTCAGTGACTCACTTGTGACTCACGGGAAACAGCTCAGGATTTACTTATTACGGCCGGTGTTCTTTTGCGAACACCGGCTGTTTTCTTGGAAAATGAAGTTCTGAAAGTGAAATAAGAAATATGTGTGTTATAAACAGGAAGAATCTCAGGAAAAGGAATAATACACGGGCTGTCTTTGCTTTGCTTGTTCTTGCGGCCGCTTTGTGCCTTTTTGGATGCGGGAAGACAGCTGCCCCGACGGTTACCCCTACTCCGACGGCTACTCCAACCCCGACAGCCTCCCCTACCCCGACAGCGAGCCCTACCCCGACATCCACCCCGACTCCGACTCCTGTTCCCGATATGACGGACCCGGATGTGGCTCTCAAAATACTCGGGCCCTGCGAGACATACGAGACAAACGAAAATGGCCACAGAACCTGGGATCCGCATGTTTTCGGATATTTTCATGAGCTCAAATATGCCGAAGACGGCTTCGCACAGAGCTTCTATAACCTGGTGGATGCGCTGATGGCGGGCGACGACTACTTTGAGTGTACGAATGAGAAGGCCTATTACTGGTGCACGGGAGCAAGACTTATAGACCGTTTCTTCCCGCCTGCAACGGACTGCATAGAGCGATGCGAGGATCCCGACCATTTTGTGAACGGCAAGGGGAAGATCGTGCTCAAGGTTTCGAAGGAGTATCTTGCGGAAAGGATAAGGAACTTTGAAAAGCTGGTGACGGATGCCATTAACGATGCTGTCAGCGACGATTACACGGAGTTTGAGGCCGAGCTCTCGCTCTTTGATTATATCGCGAGAAACTGGGTGTATGATCATGAAGAGTACAATCTGCACAATGATGAGTTCGACAAAGACCCGGTATACAGATGCTTTACCGAGAGAAAGGGCATCTGCTGGGAGATATCCACGGTCTATATCTATCTGCTTTCGCAGTGCGGCATAAAGGCTGACGGCATAAGCGGCACGATGACGGACGAAGGCCATGAGTGGACAGGATTGGAGCTTGACGGGAAATGGTATATGGCGGATGTTACCTGGGCTCTTACGACCAAAAAGCCGGATCTGCAGTACTTCCTTTTCTCCGAGGATATGCGGATAGCGCACGGGTTAGTGCCGGATTCGCTTTCCGTCGCGGGATGGTACGGGGAGAGCTATACGCTTTATGGAATAAATATGGATAACAGGGATCGTGAACCGCTCTGGTTCTATAAATATTACGGTATGAACAGGGAAAACGGAAGCGTGATATTACGGAACTTCATGGATGAATTCTCTGCCGTGCAGTATCGCTGAACGCAGGTCCGCCGGTTACAATCCCTTATGTTTGCTTATGATTCCATACCTTTGAAATTCCTTTGATGATCCTATAAAAAACATCCACAAAATATTTTTCTCAGGGTTGGTTTTCTTTGCAACATTTTTTATCTTCCGACAGTATTATGGGTGTAAATGAAAAACACGGAAGAAAACTTCCGGGAAAATGGAGAGAAAAATGAAGAAAAACAAGAAGATCAAAAGGATCTTAAGCCTCCTGCTCTGTACGGTGCTCATGCTTAACCTTCTTGCGTGCGGAAAAACCGCGCCGACAGGCAATGATCCGACAACACCCACAAACAGCGTATCGCCTGTGGCTCCGACTTCTGCCGCAGGTGACAAAAAGACGGTGAGCTCTACAGACCTTATGGAAGGCATTATGGCATCGGCAACGGTCACATACGGAAAGGCTGAAGCAGCAAGCTTAAAGAAAGCGCTTGATTTTGCCACAAAGCTTTTCAAGGCTAACGCAAAGACCGGTGAGAACACGCTTGTTTCGCCGCTTTCCGTTCTGATCGCCCTCTCGATGACAGCCAACGGCGCGGAAAACGAGACGCTCGAGCAGATGGAAAATGTTCTCGGACTTAAGCTTGATGAGGTCAACAAGCTGCTCGGCTCCTTTATAGAAGCGCTTGCAAAAGACGAGAAGACCCTGTCTGTAGCAAATGCGATCTGGTTCAAGGACGAAAGCGATTTCAAGGCCGAACCCGGTTTCCTGCAGACAAATGCCGACATTTACAAGGCATCTGTTTATAAGGCGCCTTTTGACAATACGACCCTCAAGGATATCAACGGCTGGGTTGAGCAGAAGACAAAGGGCATGATCAAGGATATCCTCGACGAGATCAACCCTGACGCAGTCATGTATCTTGTTAACGCACTTGCCTTCGATGCAAAGTGGGAGAAGGCATTTGCGGAGAGCGACATGACAAGGGAGCTTTTCAACAATCAGAAGGGTGACACCGTCATCGTGGATTACATGAAGGGTCTTGAGGATTATTACATCAAGACCGGCGTTGCAACAGGCTTCCAGAAGTATTATGAGGGCGGCAGGTATTCTATGATCGCACTCCTTCCTTCCGAAGGCAAGACAACGGATGATGTGATCGCAAGCCTTGCCGATACCGTCATCAATCTGAATGATGTACGCAGCAACGCGAAAGTCAGGGTTTCCATGCCTAAATTCACGATCGATTACAAGACCGAGCTTGGAGACACCCTTAAAGGCATGGGAATGCCCAAGGCGTTTACCGGCGCAGCTGAATTCGGAAAGCTCGGCAAATGCACACAGTCCAATTATCCTATCTGCATCAGCCGTGTTATCCACCAGACCCATATCGAGGTAGGATTCGACGGTACAAAAGCAGCTGCAGCCACAGTGGTTGAAATGGCAAAGTGCACGGCCTATATGCCCGAACCCGAAGTACTCTCGGTAGTGCTCGACAAGCCTTTTGTTTACATGCTTTTTGATGAAGAGACCGGTATGCCGTTCTTCATCGGTATCGTAAATAATCTGTAATACAACCGTTCATGGTGATAACCCGGACACCGGCGGCAAAAAACGGCTGCCGGTGTTACCGGGACATACAGAAAGCGGCAATGCCGGGCCTGCACAGTGCCGGCATAATGTCGAAAAGAGGGAACGCACAAGTATGAAGAAGATCAGTCAAAGAATGATATGTATCCTGCTCTGCGCGGTAACGGTGCTCGCACCTGCATGCGCGAAAAGGACGGAGCCTCAGGAAATACCGATAAGGTACTATGAACCTGAGTTGCCTGTTACGCTGCGGTCAACCGATCTTATGGAGGGGATGACGGCATCGGAACCCGTTGCATACGGAGTGCCCGAAAAGACAAGCCTTTCCGCAGCAAATGCCTTTGGAACGGCTTTGCTGAAAAAGTGCCTTGAAGATGGCAGGAATACGCTTGTTTCTCCGCTCTCGGTCCTTATGGCACTTGGGATGACGGCCAACGGAGCCGGCGGAGAGACCTTAAGACAGATGGAAGAGGTCTTTGGGCTAAAGATCGGCGAGGCAAACAAGCTGCTTGGAGCGCTTATCACTGCGTTAAACGAGGACGAGGCGGGATGCTTAAAGGCCGCCAACTCGATATGGTTCAAGGACAGGCCGGATTTTGTGCCAAACAGGGATTTTCTGCAGAAAAACGCCGATATATTCAAGGCTTCCCTTTACAAAGCGGCCTTTGACAACACAACCCTCGAAGATATAAATGCCTGGGTATGCGAACATACGAAGGCCATGATAAAGAAGATACTTGACGAGATCCCGGAGCGGGCGGTCATGTATCTTATAAATGCGATCGTTTTTGAGGCGGAATGGGAAGAACCCTATGAAGAAAGCGCTGTTTCAAAGGGCGACTTCTACAACAGCGACGGAACAAAGACGGAAACGGAGTTTATGGCGTCGCAGGAGAATGAATATTTCCGCACGGACATTGCGTCGGGCTTCCGGAAATATTACAAAGACAGGCGTTATTCGCTTATTGCGCTGCTCCCGGACAAAGGGCATACGGTTAACGAGGTTGTGGCCGGCCTTGACAGACTGACGGATAATATGCAGGAATACAGGCAATTTAGGAGTGTTGACACTTTTATTCCGAAGTTTACGGCAGATTTTGAGATAGAACTGAGCGGGATCCTGAAGGATATGGGGATGCGGGATGCTTTTGATGCAGCCGGTGAAGCCGATTTCAAGGCGATGAAAGAGGGCTTAAAAGAAGATCCGTACCTTTATATCGGCCTTGTGATCCACAAAACACACATAGAAGTTGATGAAAAGGGAACAAAGGCTGCTGCGGTAACGGTCGTCGGAATGGATAATGGCTGTGCGATGCCGATAGAGGAGATACCCGTCGTAAGGCTTGACAGGCCGTTTGTTTACATGCTCTATGATGAAACGACCAAAATGCCGTTCTTTATCGGTGTGCAGAATGTGATGAAGTGAGCCGGGCAGCGAGCTTGCCCCACGGGCATATGGATAAGATAACAGTATTACCGCTTTATAAAAGGCGCCGGTTTTAACACCGGCGCCCTTCTTTTGTGCGATAAGCGAATGCCCTCGGCAGCAAGCTCGCTTGCTGGACGAGGGCTGAGTGAACGGTCATTGAGCGAACTTCGTACGCGAGATGACCCGTCGGATCGAGTAGGAGTCAGCCTACTCGATCCATTGATCAGGCTATCAGCTGCTTTGCCCTTGCGAGGGCATCATCTATGTGAGGGCAGAAGTTTTCCGCACCGACCTTGTCAACAAGCCCGTCTTTCTCCATTACCTGGCGCGGCTGGCTGTTAACGTGCGAGAAGACCACGGTAACGCCCTGTTCTTTACACTTGTCCACAAGCGCTTCAAGTGCCTGGGCTGCCGTTGCGTCAAGTGCCGGAACGCCTCGCATGCGGATTATCAGGACCTTTGTGAAGTCTTTTACGGTGATGCGTGAGATAAGGCCCGCAACTCCAAAGAACATGGGACCTGTAACTTCGTAAACACGGACTTCGTGAGGAACCTCGCGGAGCTCGATAGCATCGGGATCGCTGTCGCTTTCGTCAACTGCATATTTCCAGCCGTGGATCTCCGCTTCCTCGCTCATGCGCTTCATGAAGAGTACGCACGCGAGTACCATTCCGACGCCGATGGCGACAACAAGGTCGAATACAACGGTAAGCACAAAGGTAAGAACAAGAACGAGGATGTCGCTTCCTGGTGCTTTCTTGCAGAGCCGTACGAAATTACGCCATCCGCACATGTTGTAGGCAACCATGAAGAGGATTGCGGCTATTGTCGGCATCGGGATAAAAGCTGCATAAGGCATGAGGAGTACGAGCACGAGCACAAGGACAACGGAATGGACAATGCCGGCGATCGGTGTGCGTCCGCCGTTCTTGATGTTTGCAGCGGTGCGGGCTATGGCGCCGGTTGCAGGAATGCCGCCAAACAGCGCGCTTCCGATGTTGCCGATGCCCTGTGCGACAAGCTCCATGTTGGAACGGTGGCGGGAGTTGATCATTGAATCAGCAACTACTGCGGAGAGCAGGGATTCAATGGCTGCAAGGATAGCAATGGTCACGCCGTTCATGAGCTCTGCACGGACAGAAGCAAAGGTGACTGCGGGCAGATGCAGTGTCGGCAGGGCGTTGCTTATCGTGTAAAGGTCGCCTATGGTGTTGACCTTCATGTTGAGGCCTTTGACCATGAGGATGCCCACAAACACAGCGATAAGCGAGCCCGGGATCTTCTTGCTGATGAAAGGCCAGACAATGAGGACCGCAAGGCAGACAGCGCCGACGATAAGTGCCTGGAAGTTGATCGTGCCGATATTCTGCGCGATCGCTTTGAGTTTATCAAGGGTTTCGATAGTCGCGGTGTCGGCGGGGTATGTGAGCCCAAGGAAGTCCTTTATCTGTCCGATAAGGATCGTTACCGCGATACCGGCCGTAAAGCCTGTTGTTATCGTGTATGGGATGAATTTGATAAGCGAGCCTAAGCGGAACAGGCCCATGAGGATCAGCAGGATGCCTGCGATGATCGTTGCGATGATCAGGCCGTCCATGCCGTCGGTTGCCACTATCCCGGCTACGATCGTTGCAAAGGCAGCCGTGGGGCCTGCTATCTGTACGCGGCTTCCGCCAAAGAAGGAGATAAGGAAGCCCGCGATGATGGCGGTGTAGATACCCTGTTCGGGCTCAACGCCGGAGGCCAGCGCAAGCGCGATGGAGAGCGGAAGGGCGATTATCGCCACTATTATGCCCGCGATAACGTCCTTGCCGAACTGGGCGGGGGTGTAGGTTTTCATTACCGAGAAGAGCTTCGGTTTGAGCTTCTCTTTTGTTGGCTTTTCGGATGTCTGTGTTTTCATGTTTTCCTCTTTTGATGCGATTTAATGCTGCTTTACAGGGTTAACGGTGTTTTTAGGGGGTAATGCCGTTACCGGCATGATGCTGTTTAGCGGCATGGCCCCGTGTCTGTGGGTGAATTGCGTCTCACAAGGAAAACATTATAATACGGTCTTGTCGGTTTTTCCATCTTTTTTTTGATTTTCTGAGAGCTTTTCCGAGAGCAGCCTGCCCGGCCCCGGTCAACATTTGTTGACTTAAGGGGATTCAAAAGGTAAAATGAAGCTTGAAAAAGGAGCGGGAAATCCATTGGGAAGTAATATGAGAATGAAAAACGGAAGAATGACCGGGAGAGCAGCGCGAAAAGTATTGCGTATGTCTTCGCTTGCCGCACTTCTTGCTGTTGTGCTTTTTGCTGCCGGGTGTACAAAGAGCCGCGGTGAAGAGCCTGTTGCAAGAAGCTTTTTCGCCATGGATACGATCATGGAGATGGCGATATACGGTGACGAGGCTGTCGCAAAAGACGCGGAAGATCTCGTAAGGGAGCTTGAAAACAAGTTCTCTGCAACAACCGGCGAGGTGGCAAGATTAAACAAAGCAAATGAAAACGGAAAGCTGGAAAACAGAGAGGGATATTCAGACCTTCTTGATGAAGAGAGATTTTTTGAGCTTTCGACAGAAACCGGAGAATTGATCGAAAAGGCACTTAAATACAGCCAGTGGACAAATGGCGCACTGGATATAGCGATATATCCCATTACACAGCTTTACGGATTTGATACAGGTAATTACCGCGTGCCGTCGGAGGAGGAGATATCGTCATTACTTAAGATCACCGGGTCGAATGCGGTATATCTGCGGAAAGGCAATAAAAACGAGTATAGCATCGGTTTTCATCCTAAGGTAGGTCCGGACAGCGGGCTCAGAGGGGCTGCGATAGACCTCGGTTGCATCGCGAAGGGCTATACCGGAGACAAGCTCGCGGAATTTTTCGAGTCGAGGGGCGTTAAGAGCGCGCTGCTGAACCTGGGCGGGAACGTCTGCGCCATCGGGACAAAGCCTGACGGAAGCCTTTGGCGGGTTGGCATCGCGAACCCGAAGGACACCTCATCCCAGATCGGGTATGTTGATATAAAGGACTGCTCTGTTGTCACATCCGGGACTTATCAGAGATTTTTCGAGAAAGACGGAAAGAGATATCATCATATTCTTGACCCAAAGACCGGGAAGCCTGTAAATAACGGGTTGAGCTCGGTCACGGTCATAGGGCGGGACGGCGCAATGTGCGATGCGCTTTCGACCGCGCTTTTTGTGACCGGAGCGGATAAAGCCATGGAAGTGTACCGGAAATACTCGCATTATGAGGAAATAAACATCATCTCATCCAGCCGTGAACCAAGGGCGAATTTTGAAAAAAACATCCTGGTGGGCGGGTTTGAAGTGATATTTGTATTTGAGGACGGAACCGTCGGGATCACGGAAGGACTTAAAGGGATATTTGAGCCGATCGGAGTAAATCCTGTGGTAATGAAGTAAGCGGGAAGGCAGGCATCACGGAAAGATAAGAACACAGTTTGCCGGCCTGCGGTATTGTAAGAGGAAGCGGAATAAAGGCACATCGGAAGATAAGAACAAAACCGGCACGCCTGCAGTATTGCAAGAGGAAGCTGAATAAAAAACCGCCGGAAGATATGAACACAGCCGGCATGAATACAGTATACAAGAGGAAACGGAATGCGGGAAACGGCAGAAAAAGTGAATAATAAGCATATTTCTACCCGCACGTGGATCGTCTCGATCCTTGTGTTTTTCCTTGTATGCGCGGGGGGGGCGGCTGCCCTGTTTTTCTCAAAACCCGGCACCGTCGCAAATGTTTACCGTGACGGAAAGTGCATTTATTCGGTGGACCTTTCGGCGGTCACGGCACCTTTTGAAAAGTCATTTACGGATGAAAACGGGCATACAAATACCATTCGGGTTGAAAAAGGGCGGATATGCATGACTAAAGCCGATTGCCCGGATAAAACATGTGTGCATACGGGCTGGATAGATTCGTCGGCGCTTCCTGTTGTATGCCTTCCGCACAGGCTCGTGATAAGGGTTGAAAAGAAGGCGGAAAGCGGAATCGACACGGTGGCAAAATAAGGATCGGAGCGGATACATCAGCATGAAACAGCAAGAGACCAAAACAGGAGCGGGCATTCCTGACATAAAAACTGCAGGTAACGGGGCGGACGGCAGAACATCCGGTACAGGCCGGAATAAAGCCGGTAACGCGGGCAGCCTTTCTTCCCGTACCCGCCGCCTTGTTTTTGGTGCAATGCTTGCGGGTATTGCCCTTGTGATATTTGTCGTGGAGCTGCAGATCCCGCCGTTAACGCCCATACCCGGGATAAAGCTTGGGCTTGCCAATGTTGTGACGCTTTTTGCGATGTTTGCTTTCGGGCCAGCGGATGCCCTTGCAGTCCTCACAGTGCGCATATTGCTCGGAGCCCTTGTGCTTGGGAGCCCTTCCGCATTTATCTACAGTTTTGCGGGGGGAACCTGCAGTTACTTGGTAATGCTTTTGCTGCGCAGGATACTTGATGAAAAGCAGATATTTGTATGCGGCGTTTTCTGCGCCGTCGCCCATAATGCGGGACAGGTGCTCGTGGCGTTCTTTTTAACGCAGACGCCTGCGATCCTGCTGTATTTCCCGGTGCTTATGGCAGCGGGCGTTGTGACGGGGCTGTTTACGGGGTTTGCGGCAGGTTTTGCCGTAAAGCAGATCAAAAAAATAAAAAAGACGCTGTGATCCAAAAAGCGGATGCACATGCGCCGTATCAAAAACCGGGCAGTTTTGCCCGGTTTTTAATGTATGCGGGCAGGTCTGCCCGGCCGTTATTCTTTTGATCGAAATCTCATTGTTCCGTTGTCTCCCTGAAGGAAGTCCGCGTTGTGCCGCCTGCTACATAAACCGTGCCGCATTCCGGACAAACGGCTGTCTGAAGGGAAACTGTTGCGGAGAGGAGTTCCACGCCTTCCTGCTGCCCCTTTGCGACAGCGTTTGCAACATGTTCATGCTCGTGTGCGGAAACAACTGCTGCAGAGGCTCCGGGAGAAATGTGCCCCGGTGCTTTGAAGGATACATTATCCTCGTCCGAGCCGTCCACATACATGCGTTCGCGGCATGTACTGCATTCGGAAGGAGAGATGCGTCCGTCATGGTTTATATCGTCTGCGGCGTATTTTTCATCATAATAAACATGTTCGGGCTCGTTGCCGTCGGTTTCTACTGTAACTGCCGCTCCGGCTGTGCCTGCCGCATTTGCCTGTACGGTGTTGTTACCGGTGTCAATGCCTGTTCCCGCAGATGCCTTGCCGTCCGCAAACAGGGGACCGGTACTTCCGGGTAAATTCCAGGTTGCGGCAGCAGCTGCTGCATTCCCGGGGGTATTGCCTGTGCCGGGCAGAGTGGCTCCAAACTGAGCTTCCGTGGCTTTTCCCGTGCCGTAAAGGTCTTCCGGAGCGATCAGGAAGTCCTTCGGGTTAAGGAAATCAGCATTCCGGTTAGCGCTTGAACGCATCTTCTCGAGGACGTTCAAAACCTCGTTCGATATCTGCTCCAGAGTGGGGCGTACCCGCTTGGTCTGGGCATTTGTGTAGGTTTCGGGAACGGCGGATACAGGCGCAGCAAAACCAAGGGCTGCGGCTTTGCTTGTCCGCGCGGCAGCCTGCGTATAGCCTGAATAAACAGGTCTGTATGCATATGCAGATGAAATTGCTGGAATTGCAAATGACATCGGCCATTCCTCCTTCCCTGCGTCCTACTTACACAAACTCATTATAACATACCCGGAATAAAAGTACAATAGTTTTATTTCGGAAGAAAAACCTCAAAAATTTATATCTAAATTTGGCTGAATACTTAAAATTTTATATTTACCTAAGCATCTCATTTATTGTTGCAAGCATGTCACCGGGCAGGAAAGGCTTTGAAATGTGCGCATTCATTCCGGCATCATGGGTGTCGCGGATATCGGACTCAAAGGCATTGGCCGTCATTGCGATTATCGGTATATCAGCGAGCTCCCTGTTCTTAAGGGCACGGATACGCCTTGTGGCTTCGAGACCGTCCATGACGGGCATCTGGACATCCATCAGGACAAGATCTATATCGCCGGGCTTTGAATCCTTTACGATATCTACGGCGTCAACGCCGTTGGTGCATTCTATGACCTTAAAACCGTACTTTGTGAGCAGATGTTCGCAAAGCTTAAGGTTGATGGCGATATCGTCGACAAGCAGCACGGTCCTGCCGTCGTAACGCCTGCTCATGGCTTCCTTGACAGCGGTATCGTGTCCGGAGACGGCTGTGCTCTTGTCGGAAGGCTCGAGGGAAAGTGTAAAGATGAACTCACTGCCCTTGCCCGGAGCGGTCTTTACATCAATGGTGCCCTTCATGAGGCTTATGATGTTGTGAACGATAGCCATTCCGAGGCCTGTGCCCTGAGTCTCGTTTACGGGATCCGTCTTTTCCCTTGAGTAGGCTTCCCATATGTGTGCCTTAAACTCGTCCGACATGCCGATACCGGTATCCTTTACGCTAAGCTCGTATGTGAGATTTTTGCCGCGTTTCGTGAGTTTACCGGACATAGTCACGGAACCGCCGGCAGGTGTGAACTTGCAGGCATTGGAGAGGAGATTGAGCAGGATCTGCCTGAACCTCAGCTTGTCGCAAAGAACGGTGTCACCGCCGAGGGCTTCGCCGTCTGCTTTGAAGATAAGCTTCTTTTCAGCCATATTTTCACGGACCATGTCGGCGCATTCGTTGAACAGATCCCTGATACAGACAGGCGCCGGAGCAAGCTCCATCCTGCCGCTTTCGATACGGCTCATATCAAGGATGTCGTTGATGAGGTTCATGAGATGGTCTCCCGCGGAGACGATCTTGTTCAGGTGATCCGTAAGGTGTTCCCTGTCATCAAGGTCCTCAAGAGCAAGGCGCGCAAATCCCGTGATGGCATTCATGGGTGTACGGATGTCATGCGACATATTGGAAAAGAAGACGGTCTTTGCGAGATTTGCCTTATTGGCTTCATCGATGGCTTCAATAAGGAGCTTCTGCCTGTTCTCGAGTTCAGCCTTCTGGGCCGCGATGAGCCTGTCATCGTCAAGTTTCTGGGCTCTTAAGTCGTCAAGGACAGAAGATGTGATAAGAAGCCTGTCGACCCTTTCACCGCTCCGTTCTATAACATGGAAACCTATGCGGTTCCAGCGGTTGTTTTTTTCGTCCTTACAGACAAATTCACGCCTGTCGGCATCTTTGAAAAGAGCCGTACGCACGTAATCCGTGTCCTTGATGCGGTTTTCGTCGCCGCCAAGCTGGTCTTTAAGGAGCGGAAGGAGCAGTGCAGCGATATCTCGGTACTTTGCTTTCTCCGGGAGGCTGAACTTTCCTGCGTTCTTGAAGGTCCTGACTGTGTCTTTTATAAAGTCGGCAAGGAAGATGCTGTCGTATTCCTCGGCTAAAGAGGCAATGATCTGATTGTCGAGCTTTATCGCACCAAGCTCCGTTTCGGAGATGAGCGTGGCGGAACCGAAGGCCTTTACGGGCTTTCCGTTCTCGTCAAATTCGGTGGTGTATTTTACACGGAAGGGAACACGGCCTACAGTCAGCGGAATGTCGGCTTCAAGCTCCTTTGCGCCCGCATCGATCTTGCGCATCATCTCGCGGTACATGTCGGCATAATCGGGAGGGAAGATGCCTGCGTCAATGGCAGGCTCGGGATAATTCTTAACAACGGCCGGAAGGCCCAGATCGCGCATGCAGCGGTAGCAGGGACGCATTTCCTTTGTTGCGACGGTGTATTCCCAGTTATAGATGTTTATCTGCTCACTTGCGGAAACATATCGATGTTCGATGTCCGCAAGCGTACTCTGGGTCCGGCGCTCTTTCGTGAGATTGCGGACAGCTTCGAAGATGTATGCATGGTCCTCGTTTTTCTCAAGCAGGATAAAACGGCTCGAAAGGCAGATCTTGTCGGTCCCGCAGCAGTTTGAGGCATAGGAACGCCAGGTCTCGCAGGTCTGCTCTTCACCGGTCTTTGCGCAGTTGTTTAAAGCAGTCAGGTAGGTATCGAGATTGCTTTGGTCAAAACATGAGCTGATATCATCCTTTAGGTAGGTATCTTCGGAAATGTTCATCCAAAGCTCCGGAAGAAAGTTCGGGGTAATGCCGACAGTCTTAAGGTTTCCGCAGCTGAATTCGATTATAGCGGCGGGTTCGGCAAATCTGTTATGAAGGATAGAGTTAAAGTCCATAATGCCTCCTTATACACCGGGACACTCTGCGATACCGCCCGTATCTTTAAGGTCCGGGCAGAGTATTTTGCTCCGAAAAAACTGTATATATTTTAACATATTTTTGCGAAATTTTCAATGATTTCGGGGCAAAGCCCCAAAACCCGGAAACGACATCCGGGGCAAGGTCGGAAAGCGTCTCAAAAGCAACCCATTTTTATCTTGACACGGTAAAATTGCGGTACTATCATAAAAATATGGAGTTTTATGCCGTCACGGCAAAAAACGGACGGGACAAAATCCCGGGAGGTTCTTTTACTTATGTCGCAGGAAATCGAATTTGATACACAGGGGCAGAAGACGCTTTCGGGCGTCGGAATACTGTCGATCTGCATAATGACGGTACTTACCGCAGCAGCGATCTTATGCGGTATCTTTATTCCGGTGCTTTCTTTCGGACGTGACTGGGCGGGAAGGCTTTCTTCCATCATCATAGGTTCGGCATTTGTTGTCGGCGGCATAGTGATCCTGGTGATCTTCTATATGTCGTCAAAGATATATGCCAACATCCTCGCGAGCGCAGAGAAGGAATCTCTTGTCACCGACGGCCTTTACGCATGGGTGCGTAATCCTATATATTCCGCGAGCCTGCTGATAAATACTGGCGCGCTCCTGATCTACGGTAATTATCTGTTTGCCGTGCTTCCCCTGATCTACTGGATATTCCTCTCGGTCGTTGTACGCGAGACCGAGGAAAAATATATGAAGTTGAAGTTCGGTGCGGAATACGACCGGTACTGCGAGCATGTAAACCGCCTCATTCCCTGGCTTCCGCCGGCAAAGAGCGCGATGGTCAACGAATACAGAAAAACGCTTCGTATCGCTGTTTCGGGCATCATCATCTCTGTGATCTTCATCACGATGTTTTCAAAAGCCATATCCGCCATAAGTGCAAGGATAACCTACGAATCCATGCTGACTCTCAAAAAGACCATGCTGCAGGAGACGGTGGACAGCACGATAGCCTACATTGACGAGTATGTGGACGGTATCGACAAGACAACAGAGGGGCCGAGCGGTTTTTCTAAGGAGATGCTGCTTGAACATAAAGCAGAACAGATGCTCCGCAGCTTTATCTATAACCAGAAGTTTTCCGACGGCACCTATATGTGGGTAAACAAGGTCCTTGATTTTAACGGCGGCGACGGTTACGCCACAAGGCTCATACACCCGAACTTAAAAGACACCGAAGGGCAGGCGCTGTCAACAAATACTGTCAACGAGATGGGCATGAAGGCCTATGAGGAGGAGCTTAACGGCGTAAAGGAAAACGGATGGGTGTATCTTAATTACGCATTCAAAAAGATTGATTCGGACGAAGTTACCGAGAAGGTGACATACTCCTGCCTTTACAAGCGTTTTAACTGGATAGTCTGCATGGGAGTGAACCTTGACAGCATCAATACTTATCAGACAAGGGCAAGGAACACGTTCGGCATTTATCATAACGTCATCATGATCGTGGCCGTAACTATCTGGATCGGTTTCCTGATGATAGCTCTTTATGTATACAGAAGGGCTCATCTTGGGATCTACGAGACCAAGAACAGGGAGCTCAGCAACAAGCTTAATATGGATCCGCTCACCGGCGCCGGCTCGAGACTTTTTGGCGAAAAAGCGCTTGCGGACGCATATGCGGACTATAAAGCGGGGCATAAGGATACGCTGCTCCTCATCGCGGATATTGACTATTTCAAGCAGTTTAACGACGGCTACGGACATGATGTGGGCGACAAGGTGCTAAGGGCCTTTACGGAAGCGGTAAAGAAGAGCACGCGTTCAAACGACTCCGTGATACGCTGGGGCGGAGACGAGTTCATAGTGATACTCCGCAATATTCCCGCAAGATTCCAGCCTGAAGCGGGCGACAGGATACTTTCCTCCGTCCGGGCGATAAAACTCCCGGAACTGCCGGAAGATGTGAGGATAACTGCTTCTATGGGCTTTGCATATTTTGATGAGTCCGACGAGGACGCAAAAAGTACGCTTTCCCGTGCCGATGCAGCTCTTTACAGGGCTAAGGAAGCGGGAAGGAACAACTGGAAGATCTGAGGTCCGGCCGGCAAAACAAGGACCTGCGGGTAACGAAAACACCTCTGCGGATCATCAGCGGTGCTTTGCATTTCATGTTCAACACAGGAGGCGATCATGAACAATTCAGGGACCAGGAAAAACGGTGTTATCCCGGAAGGGCTGCCGGGCGGGTTTTTTGTTTATTCAGCTGATGATGATGAAAAGATGCTCTTTGCGGATCCAAATGTCGTAAGGCTCTACGGCTGCGAGGATTACAGGGATTTTTGCGAGCATATAGGCGGTTCGTTCAAAGGGATGGTGCATCCGGACGACCTTCCGAAGATCGAGAACCAGATCAAGGCGCAGACCGTTTTCAGCGAAAAGCGCCATGATTATGTGCGCTACCGCATAATAACAAAGAACGGGGATGTGCGCTATGTCGAGGATTTCGGGCATCTGCTCCATTTTTCCGAGGATACGTCGTACTTTTACGTATTTATCGTGGATGTGGACAGGAACGAATACCTGAACAATAACAGGAATTCCTATGCCGAGGCCGAGATACTCTCTGTGGATCACCAGACGGATCCTCTTACGGGTCTCTTTAACATGCCATTTTTCTATCACAGGGTGCAGCTGCTGCTCCTGTCCCCCGACGGGCGCAGGAACCAGGTGTCGATCCTGCATTTCGATATAACCAATTTCAAGCTTTACAACGAAAGGCACGGCTTCAAGGCAGGAGATGAGCTGCTTGCGGAAATGGCAAGGAATCTCGAGGATGTCTTCAGGGGCTCTGTCTGCTCAAGGTTTTCGGACGATCATTTCTTTGTTTGTGCCATCGGTGAAAAAGAGGATATCATCTCAAATGTTGAAAAACTCTACAAGCGGATGCTCGGCAACAATGATGTTAACAAGCGCGTCAGGCTCAAAGCAGGTATCTATTATTTTGACGACCGCATGTCGGAGCTCGGGCTTGCGTGCGACCATGCGCGTCTTGCCTGCAACAGCATAAAGAGGCGTCATGACGTTTATTACTGTGTTTACGACGAAATGATAAGGGATAAGTTAAGACGCCAGCAGTACGTTGTGGACCATGTTGATGAGGCGGTGGAAGGCGAGCATATAAAGGTATTCTACCAGCCTGTGATCAGAGTGAAGACAGGCGAGATATGCGGCTACGAGGCGCTTGTGCGCTGGATAGATCCGAAATTCGGAATGCTTTCTCCGGCTGATTTCATAGAGACGCTCGAGGAGTTCCATCTTATCCATCTTGTAGATAAATACGTGATCCGGAAGGTTTGCGAGGATTATAAGAAGCTCGAGGCGGCAGGGGAACCGCTTGTGCCCGTATCGGTCAATATCTCGAGGCTTGACTTTGAGATATGCGATATTTTCGGGGCTATTGAAGAGACGCGCGAAAAATACGGCGTTCCGAGGAATATGATCGATCTTGAGATCACGGAATCGGCCCTTAACGACAATGTGAGCTATATAAAGAGCGAATGCGAAAAGATGCATGAGCTGGGATATAAGATTTGGCTTGACGACTTCGGGAGCGGTTATTCGTCGCTTAATACCATAGCGAATTACGATTTTGATGTTATAAAGCTCGATCTGATATTCCTGCGCTGCTTCGATCATAACCCAAGGACCGCAATGCTCATGAAGTACATCTTTGAGGGCTCGAATGCCATGGGGCTTGCGCCGCTCTGTGAGGGCGTTGAGAGCGAGAAACACTATGAATTCCTAAAGTCTGCAGGGTGCATAAGGGCACAGGGCTACTATTTCGGAAAACCGATGCCCATGGAAGAAAGCAGGATGTTTACAAGGAATAAGGGACTTAAGTGGGAAAATAACTGAATGCCTGCTTAAAAGCACACGGAGGAGTTTATGAAAAAAATAATTATCACAGCTTTATGTCTGTTAGTTCTGATCTTTGCCGTTTCCTGCGGCGATACCGAACCGCGCGACAGCGGAAGCTCAAAGAAGAAACCTACTTCCGCGGATTCGCCGACACCCACACCCGATGACGGCAACAACAACAAGGATCCCTTCGGACAGAAGGATCCTTTCGGACAGAACGATCCTACACCCACTTCAAAGCCCGTCGACAACGAGCCGACAAACGCGCCCACAAATGAGCCCGGCGGGCAGGGCGGCGCAGCTGCTCTTAAAGACGCAAAGGTTGGAGATACGGTTGTTCTCGGAGCCTACGAGCAGGATAACAACACCGCAAACGGCAAAGAGCCGATAGAATGGATCGTTATCGACAAAAAAGGCTCGAGCCTCATGCTCATAAGCCTGATGGAGCTTGATATCGGAAAATACGGAAAGTACGGAAACCTCACATGGGAGGGGAGCGCTCTGCGTACATGGCTCAACAACTATTTTGCGGAGGCCGTTTTTTCCGAAGCGGAGCTTGACCGTATCGCTACGACGGTTATTGTGACGGCCGACAACACAAATGCCGGAACAAGCGGCGGCAAGGATACCGAGGACAAGGTGTTCATCTTAAGCCTTGAAGAAGCAGAAAAGCTTCTTACGGACAAGGCATGGAGAAAAGGGCATCTTACAGAGTACGCAAAGGCGCAGCCTGCGTCCATCTCTTCAAAGAACGGCTGGTGGTGGCTCCGTTCTCCCGGAGCCAACCAGAAACGCGCAATGTATGTTCTGCAGGACGGAAGCATTTATAAAGAGGGCGTAGGCGTGGATATGGATACTGTCGGCATAAGGCCCGTCATCTGGTATACGCCGTAAAAAAACGGCTGCTTTGCAGCAGCCGCAGTATATGCGATATGTAACTGAAATCCTGTTTGGACCGGAAGCCCGGTTCAGCAGGAACCCCAGTTGATGTCGTCGATCATCTGAATGATCTCATCTATGACCGAAGGGTTGTAGATCACGTAATGAGTGCCGTTTATTGTGATATTGTTGCGTGTTGCGATATATACGAAGGGGACGTTGAGATTCGAGGGATAAAGCGTGTAACCGAGATATTCGCCCTCGGTTTTCACGGGAAAGAAGCCGCTTAGCGGGAAAGAATCCGAGCGGAGAGTGGGACGGACATAGCATCTGCTGAGGATGTCCAGGAGCTGCTCCGACTGTTCTTTTGTAAGCTGCATGGTAATGACTGTCTGGTCGCCGATACCGGGGTACGGAGCATCATCAATGGTGAAATTCCCGGGTGTGCCTTTTGAAGAGATGATGTTTCCGACGCGTCTCGGGAAAAACAACGCGAGAAGCGACAACAGTACAACGGATGTTATGATGATCGTGCCGATCCTGATCTTTTTCTTCATTTTATGTTCTGCGGCAGACAATAAGGGCAGGTGTGCCGCGTTACCTCCGAATCGTTAATGCGTTTGGGCAGTATTGATTTTAGCGCTTTGTCTGACGAATGTCAATAGGGAGGAAAACAAATGCCGTAATGAGAGGTTATCGTTATGTATGACAGAACAAAAAGATTCCAAAAGAGGATAACTGCGCTGCTTTTGAGCTTTTGCCTTGCCTTTTCGCTTGTGGCCTGCGGTTCAAAAACTCCCGCGGTATTTACGGGAAAAGTAGCCGTGGATCTTATGGCGGGCGTGGTTGCGAAGAATCATGAGACAAAGGCGGTAAATGCGACGGAAGCGGGTAAAGCTGCGAATTTTGCTGTAAAGCTTCTAAAAGAATGCTACGACGGCGGGAATACTCTCGTTTCGCCTCTCTCGCTCACTGCAGCCCTCGGAATGACCATGGAGGGCGCGAAGGGTGAAACACTCGCCGAGATGGAAAAAACGCTCGGAATGGGCGCCGAGGAGCTTGCAGGGTATATCGGCGCAATGATGGAAAGCCTGAAAAACGACAATACCCTGGCGCTTGCAAATTCAATCTGGTTTACCGACAGCCCGGCTTTCAATGTGAACGGCGATTTTCTGCAGAAAAACGCGGATTATTACGGCGCGGACATATATAAAGCGCCGCTAAGCGATACCGCTGCGGTTGATGACATAAACAATTGGGTAAATACGAAGACCTCCGGGATGATCCCGAAGCTTATGGAATATTCGGACATTCACCCGCTGGATGTGATACATCTGATAAACGCCCTGGCGTTTGCTGGCGAATGGGAAAACAAATACTCAAAGGAAAATGTAAGTGACGGCACTTTTACCGCTTCAGACGGAACAAAGATAAACGCAGTGTTTATGACATCGAAAGAGAATTCATATCTTTCAAACGATATGATGACAGGCTTTATAAAGCCGTACAAGGGCGGAAAGTACGCTTTTGCGGCTTTGCTTCCGAACGGCGAAGTGACGATGGAAGAGTTCTTAAAGACGCTTGACGGTGCAAAGCTGACGCAGATCCTTTCGGGAAAGAAGAGTATCGAGGTCAATGTTTCTCTTCCGAAGTTCGAAACGGAGGATGACCTGCATTTGATAGAGGTGCTCAAATCCTTGGGCATCCGGCAGGCCTTTGATCCTTCGGGAGCCGACCTTACCGGGATCGGAACGCATTCTGCCGGTGATATTTATATCGCTGAAGTACACCAGAAAACATTTATCTCCGTTGACGAAAAAGGAACAAAGGCGGCAGCCGCAACGCGTGTTACGGGCAGGACAAAGAGCATGCCGATGACACTTGAACTCGACAGGCCTTTTGTATACATGATAATAGATACGGCAACAAATGTCCCGGTTTTCATGGGAGTACTCGAAAATCCGGGGAAATGAACGAAAGAAACAAGGGCTCAACCAAATGCGGTTGAGCCTTTATTTATTTGACTTCATATGCGGCATCGGTAATACTGTTATCCTGAGGTACCTCAAACAGAAAGGCATAACACTTTATCATCCAGTCAACGAATTTCGGAGATTTGCTCTTAATTGAAACGTTTGCCGTATTTCCCCGGAATTCGACTCCTTTTACGGACAGTTTGGAGGAACTCGTGGGTTCTGCGTGATATACGACTATAAGCATATTATCTGTGAAAAAATCGTTGTCATAGGAAGAAAGCTTCTGCAACAGATCCCCGGATATTTCTGCTATATTGTTATCGTCAGAAAAAGTGTCTGCCTCCGTTTTTGTATGTAAAACCCATGCTTTGCCGGGATAAAGGGAGTTAAGGTAGTTGACATTTTCGTATGTTTCAAAGCGGTATTTGATATTGGAACAGCCGGTTAAAAGAGTAATGAGTGTAAAGAATATAACAACAAATAAATAGTGTCTCATGATAGGCCTCCAATGATTATTCTATAAAGTATGTATATGAGCAAAAGTCTGGAAGCGTTGCTTTTTTGCAGAGCATTGTCGGATTTTAATTGTGTAAAAACCAGCAGCAACTGCCTGAAAATCTATGAATTCAAATTTCATCTGAGAATTGAGAACCACTATACTAAAAATATATTATTATATTGTAATGGGGTTGTCAATGGCTTAAATATGAAAATAAATTATATACAGAGTCAAAACGAACATCTTCGCTATAGCGAAAAGCCGGAAAACAAAACACCCAAGCAAATGCTTGGGTGTTTTTACCTTCGGACGCAACTCTTCGCTACAGCGAAGAAAAGACCAAGCATTTTGTGCTTGGTCTTTTTTCCTTCGGTTGCAACTCTTCGCTACAGCGAAGAGTTGAATTCAAATAAAATCCTTTGGATTTTATTTGAATGCTTCCCTTGCCTTGTAGCTTGTATGAAGCAGCTCATGTGCCTTGTGTGAGTTGGGCTCACCAAGGAATTCATCATAAAGCTTCTTCATCTGAGGATTGTTGTGGGACTGGCGAACTGCCTGTCTCTCATCCTCGGAGTAAAGAGCTGCCGCTCTCTTAGCCTTGTAGGTGTCAAGGATATCGGGATCCTCGTTCGGAAGGAACTGAGGTTTAACATAAGGCTGTCCGCCGCCGTTGATGCAGCCGCCGGGGCATCCCATGATCTCGATGAAGTGGTATTTGCTCTTGCCTGCGCGGATATCGTCAAGGAGAACCTTTGCGTTCTTCATGCCGTGTGCAACAGCAACATTGACTGTTGTTCCGTTGATGTCAAGCGAAGCCTCTTTGATGCCGTCGAAGCCGCGAACCTGCTCGAATTTGATAAGCTCGTGCTCCTTGCCGGTAAGTGCATGGTAAGCGGTACGAAGTGCTGCCTCCATAACACCGCCGGTAACACCAAATATTACGCCCGCACCTGAGTAATCGCCAACGATATCATTGTCAAATTCCTCATCGGGAAGCATATTCCAGTTGATACCGGAACGCTTGATGAGTTTTCCGAGCTCTCTTGTTGTGAGAACCGCGTCAACATCCTTGATGCCGTCATGCTGAAGCTGCTCGCGGTCTTTTTCGAACTTCTTTGCGGTACAGGGCATGATGGAAACAACGAACATATCCTTGGGATCGATGCCGTTCTTCTCGCAGTAGTAGGACTTTAAGATAGCGCCGAACATCTCGTGAGGAGACTTGCAGGATGAAAGGTGGGGAAGAAGATCTCCGTAGTTCATCTCAGCATAGTTGATCCATCCGGGTGAGCAGGAGGTGATCATCGGGAGAACACCGTTGTTCTTGATCCTGCCAAGGAGTTCTGTAGCCTCTTCCATGATGGTAAGGTCTGCTGCGTAGTTTGTATCATAAACTTTCTTGAAACCAAGTCTCTTGAGGGCTGCGACCATCTTGCCGGTAACGGGTGTACCGATCTTCATGCCGAACTCTTCACCGAGTGCTGCGCGTACAGCGGGAGCTGTCTGAACAACAACGTACTTGCCGGCCTTGAAGGCTGCGTCAACCGCATCGATCTCGGATTTCTCCATAAGAGCGCCGGTAGGGCAGACTGTTGTACACTGACCGCAGAGGATACAGGGTGAATCTGCGAAGGATCTGTTTTCTGCAGGACCTACGATGGTGTTGAAACCGCGCTTCTCGAAGCCGAGAACCGACTTTCCGTGTGCGCTCTTGCAGCGCTCGATGCAACGGCCGCAAAGTATGCACTTTGAAGTGTCGCGAACGATGGAAGGTGTGATCTGGTCGATGGTTGCAGGTGTCTTTACGCCTTCGAACATGCCGTCGCGTGCGCCGGTAACCTTTGCTGCGTAGAGAAGCTCGCAGTATTCGTTCTTATCGCACTGCTGGCAGTCCTTTGAGTGGTTGGAGAGCAGGAGCTCTACCGAAGCGCGGCGTGCTGCCACTGCTGCGGGAGAGGAGATCGTGATCTCCATGCCTTCGTTTACAGGGTAAACGCAGGAAGCAACAAGGCCTCTTGCACCCTTTACTTCAACGAGGCAGACACGGCACGAGCCGCGTGAGCATTCTCCGTGGTTGTATGCGCACAGAGAAGGAATATTGTAACCGCAGAGCTTTGCGGCTTCGAGTATTGTCAAGCCTTCCTCTACCTGATAGGGAATGCCTTCAATTTTGATATTTACTTTAGCCATTTTCGGATTCCCCCTTATTCTTTGCTGATTGCTTTGAACTTACAGGATGCCATACAGAGACCGCACTTTACGCACTTCTCGGGATCGATCTGCATTGAAGCAAGCTTGTGACCTTCGGGTGTGTAATCAGTTCTGCTGATCGCGCTGACAGGACACTGTTTTGCACAGAGACCGCAGCCGATACATGTGTCTTTGTTGATCTTGTACTGCATGAGGTTCTTACATACCTTTGAAGGACACTTCTTATCAACGATATGCGCAATATATTCATCTCTGAAGTGAGTGAGTGTTGAAAGAACAGGGTTAGCGGCTGTCTGGCCGAGTGCGCAGAGTGAACCGGCTTTGATGGTGGCGCTGATTTCTTCGAGTTCGTTAAGATCCTTCATGGTAGCCTTACCGTCCGTGATCTTTGTTAAGAGCTCGAGCATACGCCTTGTACCGATACGGCACGGTGAGCACTTACCGCAGGATTCGTCGCAGATGAATTCCATATAGAACTTCGCTACGTCGACCATACAGTTGTCTTCATCCATAACGATGGCACCGCCGGAACCCATCATGGAGCCGCGTGCAACAAGGTTATCGAAATCTATCTCCGCATCAAGGTCTTTCTCTGTAAGACATCCGCCTGAAGGGCCGCCTGTCTGGATAGCCTTGAACTTCTTGCCGTTCGGGATACCGCCGCCGATGTCGTAGATGAGCTCGCGGAGAGTTGTACCCATGGGAACTTCAACAAGACCTACGTTGTTTACCTTACCGCCGAGAGCGAATACCTTTGTTCCTTTGGACTTCTCTGTACCGCATTCGGCAAATTTCTTTGCGCCTTCGCGGAGGATGTAAGGAACGCATGCAAGTGTCTCTACGTTGTTAACGACAGTAGGCCTGTCCCAGAGACGCTTTACCGCAGGGAACGGAGGACGGGGACGGGGCATACCGCGCTGGCCCTGGATCGAGTTAAGGAGCGCTGTCTCTTCACCGCAAACGAATGCGCCTGCGCCGAGACGGATATGTACTCTGAAGCAGAAGTCCGTACCCATGATGTTGTCACCGATGAGTCCGAGCTCTTCAGCCTGCTTGATGGCGATCTTAAGACGGTTAACAGCGATCGGGTACTCGGCACGAACGTAGAAATAACCGTTCTGGGCACCGATGCAGTAGCCTGCGATCATCATGCCTTCGATAACCGCAAGGGGGTTACCTTCGAGGATGGAACGGTCCATGAATGCACCGGGGTCACCCTCATCACCGTTACATACAACGTACTTGTCACCGTCGCCGTTGATGGCGAACATCCACTTACGGCCTGTAGGGAAGCCTGCGCCGCCGCGGCCGCGGAGACCTGCGTCAAGTACTTCCTGGGCAACTTCCTGACGTGTCATTTTAAGGGCTTTTGCAAGACCCTGGAATGCGCCTGCGCCGAGTGCTTCGTGGATATCTTCGGGATTGATCTGACCGCATGCGTGAAGAGCGATACGACGCTGCTTCTTGTAGAAATTGATGTCTTCCTGCTTTGCAACCTTTTCGCCGGTTGCGGGATCTACATAAAGGAGACGGTCTACAACGGTCTTTCCGATGATGTCTTTTTCAACGATCTCGGAAACGTCTTCGATCTTTACAAGTCTGTAAAGAGTATCTTCAGGGTAGATCTTAACGAAAGGACCCTGTGAGCAGAAGCCGAAGCAGCCGACCTGGTTAACGGAGATCTGGTCTGCAAGGCCTTTTTCTGCAAGCTGTTTTTTGAACTCCTCCATGATCTCGGTGGAGTGTGATGAGATACAGCCTGTACCGCCGCAAAGAACGATGGCTCTCTTGCCTTCGAATCCTTTGAGCTTGTCTTCAAGGCATTTGGTGCAGGATGAAGAAGCATTTTCAAGCTGTTCGAATGATGTAATCTTTTCCATCGTTATACCTCCCCTTTCCTGTACTTTTCAACGATGCCGGGAACGTCGGAAACACTGAGCTTGGGGTAAACCTGACCGTTGATCGAAACAGCGGGTGCGATACCGCAGGCGCCGATGCAGCGGAGAGCGTCAAGTGTGAAAAGTCCGTCGTCCGATGTTTCACCGGGTTTGATGCCGAGAAGTTCGGAAAACTTGTCGATGACATTCTGCGCGCCTTTTACGTAACAAGCAGTACCGAGGCAGCAGCCTACAACATATTTTCCCTTCGGTTTGAGGGAGAAGAAGGAGTAGAACGTTACAACGCCGTAGATCTCCGCAACGGAAATGCCTGTCTTGTCGGAAACCAGCTCCTGAACTTCAAGCGGAATATAGCCATATTCCTTTTGAATGTCGGAAAGGATCATCATAAGCGGCGTAGGTTCATTTTCGTACCGGCTGCAGATCTCGTTGATCTGAGCAACGGCAGCTTCGCTTAAATGGGACATATCAGCCCCTCCTTTGAATGGATTTTGTTTGATAAGACAGAGATTCCGTTGGGGGCAGGGATTACCTGAACGCATAGTAACGGAGCATAATCTTATCCTATAATCGTTAAGATTGTATCAAAATTCCCTCAAGATTGCAAGCCTTTTAAATAGATGTTGACAAAATATTTTAACAGGAGTATCATATGGCAGAAAAGTGTATCATACGAGACAAAAATCGAGGCAAAACAGTGGACACAGTCAGCGAAAAAACACTCGGAAAGATCCGAGATGTCCTGAAAAACTCAAAACTGTTCAATGGCTGCGGCGCAGCTGCCGATGAGGCGGCACGGAACGGAAGTGTTCTGGTGCTTAAGAAGGGCGAGATATTGGATGTTACGGGCGGAAAGCTTTTTGTTGTGCTTTCCGGCGTGCTTCTTGTTTCAAGCAACAATGTCACCCTGAACCTTCTTGAAAAGGGCAGCGTTACGGGCGTGACGGGGCTTTTCGGTGGGAAAACGGCAGAGCTCAGAACGTCCGCCGCCGGAAATCCTGACGTTGGGTTTTCCGGGTTTTTTGGCGGGAAAACGGCAGAGCTTCGGACACTGGTCAAAGCTTTTAAGCCATCGAAGGTCTTTGTCCTTTGCGAACAGGATGTAAAGAGGCTGATCGCAGATGACGGCTGTTTTGCTGACAGCTACATACGCTTCCTTACCGACAGGATCCGGTTCTTGAATAGGCGTATGGCGTATTTTACCGCGGAAAGCGTAAGGAAGAGGCTTGCGGGATATCTGCTTGACGCAACCTCGGATGAAAACCCCGCGGTGACCGTTAATATGTCGAAACTTTCGGGATTCTTAAACGTCGGAAGGGCGTCGCTTTACAGGACGCTTGATGCGCTTGCGGCCGAAGGCGCGGTCCGCAAAGAAGGAAGAGGCATCGTGGTATTGTCGCGGGAGAAGCTTGCGGAAGGCTGAGCAGAATGCCGTATGCCCGGGAAAACATACGGAAGGCATATATAGTGTTTTGGCGGAATGCATAAAAAAGGAGAACGAATATGAAAAACATCAGAAAAATAACAGCAATAGTGCTTTGCGCGGTATTGGTCCTGTCTTTTGCAGCCTGCGGAAAGAAAGACCCCACATCAACGGCAACGCCCGCAACTCCTACACCTACGGACAGTCCGAAGACTCCCGTGACCTTTGACAGGGAGATCGCAGTATATACTCTTGCAGGCCCTACGGGCATCGGCATGACTAAGCTCATGGACGATAACAATAACAAGAAGACCGCGCTCAAATATACATTTGACATCGCATCGGCACCGGATCAGATCGCAGCCAAGGTGATCCAGGGTTCTTTTGATATTGCCGCAGTCCCGGTAAACCTTGCATCCGTTCTTTTCAAGAAAACGGGCGGGAAGATCTATGTTGCGGGCGTGAACACGCTCGGCGTGCTCTACATCCTTGAGAACGGCAGCACCATAAACAGCATTTCTGACCTTAAGGGAAAGACGCTTTATGCAACAGGCCAGGGCGCAACTCCCGAGTATATCCTCAAATATCTCCTAAAGAAGAACGGTATCGATCCCGCATCGGATATTACCGTTGAATACATAGCACAGCATGCGGAGCTTGCGACAAAGATGTCTTCAGGTGACGTGAAGCTCGGAATGCTCCCTGAACCCAATGTGACAAGCGCAATGATTGGAAACAAGGATCTTCGCATCGCCCTCGATCTTACAGCCGAGTGGAAGAAGGTTTCGGACACGGAGCTCTGCCAGGGTGTTATCATCGTTAATAAGGAATTTGCGGACGCCAATCCGGAGGTTGTTAAGAAGTTCTTTGAGGAATACAAGGCATCTGTTGATTTTGTGAAGGCCAATGTCGAAGAAGCCGCAGCGCTCTGCGAAAGCGTCGGCATCATCCCGAAGGCAGCTCTTGCAAAGAAGGCTATTCCGAACTGCAACCTCACACTTGCGACAGGAAACGAAATGAAATCAATGGTAAGCGGCATGCTCAATGTGCTTTTTGAAGCAGACCCTTCATCCGTAGGCGGAGAACTCCCTGCAGACTCCTTCTACCTGATCTATGAATAATACTGCACAGTTATTCCGACAGCGGCTAAAGTGTCTAAAAAGCACGGTTGACGGGGCAGAAATGACAAAGTTCCTAATCTGCCCCGCAATACAAACACCTTAAATGAGAAGCGGTGGGGCAAAAAGGCAAAAACAAGAGATTTGCCCCTGCGGCTTGAGCTTTAGGTTAGGAAAGCCAGGGGGCAGAAAGGCAAAAACAAGAGATTTGCCCCTGCGGCTTGAGTTTTAGGTTAGGAAAGCCAAGGGGCAAAAAGGCAAAAACAAGAGATTTGCCCCTGCGGCTTGAGTTTTAGGTTAGGAAAGCCAGGGGGCAAAAAGGTGAAAACAAGAGATTTGCCCCTATGGCTTGAGCTTTAGGTTAGGAAAGCCAGGGGGCAAAAAGGTGAAAACAAGAGATTTGCCCCTGAGACTAGAGTTTTAGGAAAGGAAAGCCAAGGGGCAAAAAGGCAAAAACAAGAGATTTGCCCCTGAGACTTGAGTTTTAGGAAAGGAAGGTCAGGAGGGCAAAAAGGCGAAAACAAGAGATTTGCCCCTGAGACTTGAGTTTTAGGAAAGTAAAGCCAGTGGGCAAAAAGGTGAAAACAAGAGATTTGCCCCTGAGACTTGAGTTTTAGGAAAGGAAGGTCAGGAGGGCAAAAAGGCAAAAACAAGAGATTTGCCCCTACGGCTTGAGTTTTAGGTTAGAAAAGCCAGGGGGCAAAAAGTGAAAACAAGGGATTTGCCCCTGAGACTTGAGTTTTAGGAAAGAAAAGCCTTGGGGCAAAAAGTGAAAACAAGGGATTTGCCCCTGAAAAAGCGGTATGGAGAACAACAGAGGAAAAAGGTCTGACTCAGTAACAAAAAGGTTCTTACGTAAACTTCTGGTCCTGCTCATCTGGGTAGGGCTTTGGTTTTTTGCGGCCGTTATCGTGAACAAAGAGGTTGTTCTGCCGACACCTGCGGCCGTTGCCGCAAAGCTTTTTTCACTTGCCTGTACCGGTGAGTTTTACACCGCGATCAGCTTTTCGGTACTGAGAATCTTTGCGGGACTCCTTGCGGGAGCACTGCTCGGACTTCTCTTCGGGGTGCTCTGCGCATCGTTTGCGCCAGCTGATGAGTTTATCTCTCCTGCGCTTTCCGTGGTGCGCGCAACGCCTGTAGCCTCGTTTATCATACTTGCGCTTGTCCTCATGGACAAAGCCTATATACCGATCCTTATATCGCTGCTGATGGTACTGCCCGTTATTTTTGGAAACATAAAGACGGGGATATTGAAAACAGATGCAAAACTGCTTGAAATGGCGCGATTTTTCAGGGTCGAGAAATGGACGGTTATAACAAAGATCTATGCTCCCCAGGTAGCGCCGTACTTCTTTTCGGGGCTGAAAACCTGCCTCGGACTTGCATGGAAGGCCGGAGTTGCCGCAGAAGTCCTGTGTTATACGAAACGTTCGATAGGCCTGAATCTGCAGAATTCGAAGACATATCTTCTTACCGACGAGCTTTTTGCCTGGACCGTTACGATTATCGTGATAAGCATGCTCATAGAAGCGCTTGTTTCCCATATTATCTCGAAATACGAAGGAAAGAGAGGCTAGAGGCATGCTAAAGGTTGACATCAAAGAAAAAAGGTTCGGCGAAAAGCTGATCTTTAAGGACTTTGTGCTCTCTTTACCGGATAAAGGCATATATGCAGTTACCGGTGAATCCGGCAGGGGCAAGACGACGCTCCTTAATATAATTGCCGGTCTTGACCGGGATTTTAAGGGAAGCAGGGAGGCAGACGGCAGAATGTCCTATGTTTTCCAGGAGGACAGGCTGATCCCAAGTCTTAACGTGCTTGAAAACGTGATGTTTGTTTGCAGGGACAGGGAAAAGGCGGTTGATCTGCTGCAAAAGCTCGGACTAGGCAACGAAACCGGATCGAAGCTTGGCAAGCTTTCGGGCGGCATGAAAAGACGCGTGGCGATAGCCAGGGCACTTGCCGCGGACTACGACCTGTTGCTCATGGACGAGCCCTTTGCCTCGATAGATGAAGAGCGCAAGCAGAGCATTATGGATGTGATAAAAGAAACGGCAAGCGACAGGCTTGTGATCTTTGTTACCCACGATATCGCAGAAGCGGAATATCTCGGAGCAGAAGTGATAGCGCTCTGAAGGCGGACGCATTTACCCGCCTGAACGATATAAAAAGCCGGACGCATTTATCCTGTCTGAACGACGTGAAAAGACGGGAAATAATAAAGCATACTGCTATTTTTGATGTTATTCAAAAAGGACAGTATGCTTTTTCGTTTTATAATGCCTGAAGGTATGGGATCCCGCCCAGGTCACCGGGTGAGCCACCGAAAATGAGTCAATGGGAAATGCCCTCGCTGACTCACACAGTAATTCATGCTGTCTGTTCCGGTATGCCCAGCAGCACGGCCACGAGCGAGGCTTTCGCAAGGAGGTGCGGGTTCGCCGCGGATGCGACGCGCGTTCCGCGAAGCGGACGAGGGCTATGCCCTGAGAGCGCGGGAGCCCGCAAAAAAGCGACCTGTAACGAGTAGAAAACGAGCCGTAGTGTAAGGGGTATCCCAAAACAGACGGGATGTGTCTTCGAAACAGTTACCGAGTGAGTCACCAAGCAACGACCCCACTGATTCGTTCAGATCAGGGCCAGGTTCTTTAATACGAAGATAAACAGGAACACGGTGAGGACGGAGAAAGCGGAGGAGAATACTATGTGTTCGGCTGCAAGCTCTGCATCGCCGCCCATTTGCTGGGCCATTGGGAAGGAGCTTGCGGCAGCGGGAGAAGCAAACGTGATGAGGATCGCGCCGAGCGCAGGCCCGCGAAGCCCGAGGACAGCGGCAAGGGTCACGAAGATCAGAGGGCTTATAATAAGCTTGCCGGCAACACAGATGATCAGCTGCTTTAAGTTGCCGTGAATCTTCGAAAATTCAAAGGAACCGCCGAGAAGGAAGAGCGCAAGCGGCGTTGCAACTCCCGACAGGTTTGAAAGGGTTGTGTTTATCGGGGCAGGGAACCTGATCTGAAGCTTAAAGAGCAGGAAACCCAAAACGGAAGCTATGATGAGCGGATTCAGGACAATCCCCTTGAGTATGTGCAGCGCAGCCTGCTTCTTCCGCTTCTTTTCGGCTTCACCGTCCTGCTTTTCACGCAGATGCTCCGGAAGGTTGTAGACCTGCAGGGCTATGGTCGAATATATATTGAAAAGAGGGACCGTGGCAAGAACAAGGATAGACGCGATGCTCACATCCTGACCCGGAAAGAGCAGTGTTACAAGGGGAATGCCAAAAAGAGCATAGTTGCTGCGGCCTATGGCCTGTATCATGACACCGCGCTTGCGGTCATCCTTTTCTATAAAGGGGATAACGAGAAAAAGCGCAAGAAAAAGCACGGTCACCGAAATGACGACATAGAGGAACACTTTGACTGCGGAGGAATCCACGGCGCTTGCGTTGATGAGGTTCCGGCATATCATCACGGGCAGGAAGACGCGAAAGACAAGGTTGTTGCCTTTTGAAACAAATCTGTCGTCAAACATCCCAAGCCTTCTGCAAAGAAGCCCCACCAGCATCATAAGGAGGAGCGGAAGCACCGTGTTGACGGAAAAAATGAGATTATCCAGCATATTGTCTCCAAACCGGGCCTTTTGGCCGCAATGATATCAAACGCAACAAAGAAATTTACATATATTTTACTCCATCAGCAGGAAAAAGTCATCTGTTTTATGCTGTAAATCATCTACAGCCACCGGCGTCCTTTGTCTTTGACACCTCTACAGCCCTGCGCATTCTCTTCTTGACTGCAGGTGACCTGTCCTTTCATCCTTTGGCAGATACCGACTACAGCCCTGCGCATTCTCCTCTTGACTGCAAGTGACCTGTCCTTTCATCTTTTGGCAGATATCAACTACAGCCCTGCGCATTCTCTTCTTGACTGCAAGTGACCTGCCCTTTCATCCTTTGGCAGATACCAACTACAGCCCTGCGCATTCTCCTCTTGACTGCAAGAGCAAATTATCTTATCATAGAGTGTTGTATCAGAGTCATTGTTTTTTCACATTTAGATGATATTTTATGGGGGATCAAAAATGGCTACCGTAAGTGTATGTATGATCGTGAAAAACGAAGAGACCGTGCTTGCAAGGTGCCTCGACTCGCTAAGGGCCGTGGCCGACGAGATATGCATCGTGGATACGGGCTCGACGGACAGGACAAAGGAGATCGCAGCCCGGTACACCGACAAGATCTTTGATTTCGAGTGGATCGATGATTTTGCGGCTGCAAGGAACTTCGCATTTTCCAAAGCAACCTGCGACTATATCTACTCCGCCGACGCGGATGAAGTCATTGACCTTGAAAACATCCGGAAGTTCAAGGCACTGAAGAACGCACTTGACGGCGAGGATGTCGAGATAGTCCAGTTCTGGTACTGCAACCAGCTTGAGCACAACACGACCTATAATTACGACAGGGAGCTTCGCCCGAAGCTTTACAGGCGTGTAAGGACCTTCAGGTGGACAGACCCGATCCATGAAACAGTAAGGCTTGACCCGGTCATCTACGACTCGGAGATAGAGGTGATACACAAGCCCGAAAAGCCTCACGGCACAAGGGATTTCGAAATATTCGGAAAGCTTGTCGCGGGCAATGTGCCTCTTTCGAAGCACCTTAGGGGAATGTACGCAAGAGAGCTGTTCGTTTCCGGAAAAGAACAGGATTTTGCTGCTGCAAGGCCGTTCTTCTCACGTCTTGCGGATGATCCGGACATCTCGAACGAAGAGCTTATGGATGTCTTCTGCGTGCTTGCAAAAGCGGCACAGCTTGCGGAGGACACCGATGCTTTCTTTGCCGTGGTGCTTAAGGTCTTTGTGCTCCCGAACCCGCCTTCGGAGATATGCTGTATGCTCGGGGAGCATTACGAAAAGCTCGGGAACAGTGAAGAAGCGCTGCTCTGGTTTACAAATGCGGTATATGAAACAAAGCCAGTCCTTTCGCTTGAATACGGCGGAGAACGCGCAAAAGCCGGAATCGACAGAAATTCAAAATAAAGATCCGGCAGCGCTTTCGCGGGACAGGAATGCCTGCTCAAGGCGCCGTACCGGGACATAAAGGAGTGAATCGTGAAAAAGACAGGATTTGATAATGCCAAGTATCTTGAGATGCAGTCCGAACACATCAGGAAGAGGATAAACCAGTTCGGCGGCAAGCTTTACCTTGAATTCGGCGGCAAGCTGTTCGATGATTACCACGCATCGCGCGTGCTTCCGGGCTTTGCTCCGGACAGTAAAGTGAACATGCTGTTAAAGCTTAAGGATGACGCAGAGATAGTTATCGTAATAAATGCTGCTGATATCGAGAAGAACAAACGCAGGGGCGATCTCGGGATCACCTATGACGCGGATGTCTTAAGGCTTATAGACGCTTTCCGCGGAAAGGGGCTCTATGTCGGAAGCGTCGTGCTTACCCGCTTTACAAACCAGGCAGCGGCAGCAAACTTCCAGACACGCCTTGAAACACTCGGTGTCAAAGTTTACAGGCATTATCCTATAGAAGGGTATCCGTCTGACATACAGAGGATCGTGAGCGAGGAAGGCTACGGAAAGAACGATTACGTCGAGACGACCAGGAGGCTTGTCGTTGTGACTGCTCCGGGACCCGGAAGCGGCAAGATGGCGGTGTGCCTTTCTCAGCTCTACCATGAAAACAGGCGCGGGATCAAGGCGGGATACGCAAAATTCGAGACCTTCCCCATCTGGAACCTGCCCTTAAAACACTCCGTAAACCTTGCTTATGAGGCTGCAACGGCAGATCTTGATGATGTCAACATGATCGATCCGTTCCATCTTGAAGCATATAAAGAAACAACGGTCAATTACAACAGGGATGTGGAGATATTCCCCGTACTAAGGTCGATATTCGAATCAATAAGCGGCGAGTCTCCGTACAAGTCGCCTACAGATATGGGCGTAAATATGGCAGGCTACTGTATCTTTGACGACGAAGCGGTGACAAAGGCTGCAAATGATGAGATAATCAGAAGATACTACACGACCCTGTGCGATGAGAAGAAGGGCTTTGCAACACCCGAAGCGGTAAGAAAGATCGAATTCATCATGCGGCAGGCAAATCTTACGCCGGATATGCGCACGGTTGTGACCGCAGCCTTAAAGAAGGCTGAGATCACAGGGACCAACGCAGCTGCGCTCGAGCTTCCCGACGGCACCATCATCACAGGAAAACAGTCGAGCCTCTTCGGAGCCTGCGCCGCAATGCTCTTAAACGCCCTGAAGTCGCTTGCCAACATTAACGACAGCATCAACCTGCTTTCACCTGTCGTTATCGAGCCGCTCCAGCATTTGAAGGTGGACCAGCTCGGCAACCAGAACCCGAGACTCCATACAAACGAAGTCCTGATCGCGCTTTCTATCTGCGCGGCAACAAATGACACCGCAAAGCTTGCTCTCGACCAGCTTCCGAAGCTCCGCGGCTGCGAGGTACATTCGGATGTGATCCTTTCGCAGGTGGATGTGGACATATTCCGCAAGCTCGGCATGAACCTGACCTGCGAGCCGAAGTTCCCTACAAAGCTGCTCTACCAGAAATAACGGAACAGACACCAAACGACACTGCCGGAGATAACGGGGCTTTAAGCCCAGGCGGCTCTACCGGAAACAGCGGGATTTTAAGCCCCAAACGGACAATGCAATAAGCGGATACCGGAAGGTACGGGATTCCGCGGAAATAAAGGAAATACCAAATGGATAACGATTACAACAACAGAAACAACCCCCAAGAACCCGGCAAGGGCAAAACACCGCCCATGTGGTTCTTCACGCTGGTCGTGGTATGCATATTCTACGTGCTTTTCTCGTATATGAGCCAGATGGTGAACCGCGCCAGGAACCAGGAGATAACCTATGACGCCTTCAAGCAGAAGGTCGTGCAGGACAGCGTGGACTCGGTAATGTTCGATTACAGCACAGGCCGTATCTACATCACCGAGAAACGCCAGAAGGAGATAACCTACTACACAGGGCTTCTTGAGGACGATCCGAGCATCTACGAGATCCTCGAGGCGCACCACGTTACCTATGGCGCAAAGACACAGCAGACGACATCTGTGTTTGTCCAGATCCTCGTGAACTGGATCCTTCCCTTCGCCATGATCTATATCGTTATGTGGCTTGTCTTCAGGATGATCATGAAGAACAACCCGGGCGGCGGACTGATGGGCGTTGGCAAGAGCAATGCCAAGATGTACGTTGAAAAAGAGACCGGCGTTACGTTCAAGGATGTTGCGGGACAGGATGAAGCAAAGGAATCCGTGAAGGAACTTGTGGATTTCCTGCATAACCCCGAGAAATACGTAAAGATCGGCGCTAAGCTCCCTAAGGGTGCACTGCTTGTAGGCCCTCCGGGAACAGGTAAGACCCTTCTTGCAAAGGCTGTGGCAGGCGAAGCAAAGGTGCCTTTCTTCTCGCTCTCCGGTTCCGACTTTGTTGAGATGTTTGTAGGTGTCGGCGCATCCCGCGTCCGCGACCTCTTCAAGCAGGCTACGCAGATGGCCCCTTGTATCGTGTTCATAGACGAGGTCGATGCCATCGGTAAGAGCCGTGATACCGCGTACGGCGGTTCGAATGATGAGCGCGAGCAGACCCTTAACGCGCTGCTTGCCGAGATGGACGGCTTCGATCCCGCAAAGGGAGTTATAATCCTCGCCGCAACAAACAGACCCGAAGTGCTTGACAAGGCGCTGCTGCGTCCCGGCCGTTTTGACCGCCGCGTTATTGTTGACAAGCCCGATCTTAAGGGACGTATCGAGACCTTAAGGGTACATATCAAGAACGTATGCATCAACGAGACCGTAAACCTTGAGGAAATAGCTCTTGCAACAGCAGGTGCCGTGGGTTCGGATCTTGCAAACATAATAAACGAAGCTGCGATCCTTGCGGCAAAGGAAGGGCGTTCATCCGTAGGACAGGCCGACCTTCTCGAATCCGTGGAGACGGTATTTGCCGGCAAGGAGAAGAAGGACAGGATACTCGGCGCCGAGGAAAAGAAGATAGTCGCTTACCACGAGTGCGGTCATGCGCTTGTTACGGCCCTCCAGAAGAAGGCAGAACCGGTCCAGAAGATCACGATCGTGCCAAGGACCATGGGATCTTTGGGCTATGTTATGCAGGTGCCCGAAGAAGAGAAATACCTGCAGTCCAAGGACGAGCTGATCACGCAGATAACTTCGCTTTGCGCGGGACGTGCCGCCGAAGAGCTGTTCTTTGACTCTGTAACGACGGGTGCGTCAAGCGATATAGAAAAGGCAACGAATATCGCAAGGAACATGATAGCGCGTTTCGGAATGTCCGATAAACTGGGCTTTGTACAGTATGAAGACGTACAGAGCAAGTATCTTGACGGCAGGGCTGTAAGGACCTGCGCCGAGAGCACCTCCGCGAGCATAGACGACGAGATCAAAAAGCTCATCGGTGAATGCTACGAGACGGCTAAGAAGATCATCTCCGAGAACAGGGATATACTTGAAAAGGCCGGCGGATTCCTTATGGAGAAGGAGACCATAACCGGTAAACAGTTCATGGATATCATCAAGGAACTGAGACCCGGCTTTGAAGAGAAGAAGCAGGAGACGCCCGGAGAAACCGCCGGAAACGGCAATGCCGTGATCCCTGAAGCAGAAAAGACAGCACAGAACGAAGCAAAGGCAGACACCGCAAGCGATATGGCGGAGCAAAAGGCTTCGGACGAAGAAGCAGAGGCAAAGCCTGTGCAGACGGAAGATCAGGATGGAATTTGATCTTGAAGAAGAACTGAATAAACTGCCGATGAAACCCGGCGTCTATCTCATGCATGATGAGAATGACGCCGTGATATATGTAGGCAAGGCTAAAATACTGAGGAACCGTGTTCGTCAGTATTTTACTATGGGGAAAAAACATTCCTACAAGATCGACATAATGGTCACGAAGATCGCGTGGTTTGAGTATATCGTGGTGGATTCCGAGACAGAGGCGCTTGTGCTCGAATGCAACCTGATAAAGGAATACAGGCCCCATTACAATACCATGCTGATGGACGACAAGGGGTATCCGTACATCCGGATAACACTTGACGAGCCTTATCCCCGTGTGACCTGCGTACATTCGAGACGGCACGACAAAGCGAAGTATTTCGGGCCTTTCCCGAATGTTACCGCCATGAAGAATATCTTAGAGCTCCTAAGAAAGCTCTACAAGATACGTTCCTGCAGCAAGGCGCTTCCAAAACCGGCGGGCCCGGACAACAGGCCGTGCCTTTATTATCACATAGGGCAATGCAACGCGCCGTGTCAGGGGTATGTGAGCGAGGAAGAGTACAGAGAGGCCGTAAACAGCCTTATTTCCTTCCTGAACGGCAACAGGGAGCAGCTCAAACGGGAACTTAAGGAGAAGATGAAGCAGGCTTCGGCGGAGCTTGAATTTGAAAAGGCTGCAGGGTACAGGGATCTTCTTCTTGATGTGGAAAAGCTTTCCCAGACGCAGAAGGCCACGGAGACCGAGGATGCGGACAGGGATGTTATCGCGTATGCAAGGGACAACGAAAAGTGCGTTGTACAGGTGTTTTTCATAAGAGGCGGCAAGGTCACGGGCCGGGAGCATTATTTTATGGAACGGGCCGACGGCACCGGAGCGGAGATACTCTGCGAGTTCATAAAACAGTACTACTGCGCAGCGGTGTTTATCCCGGGAGAGATAGTGCTCTGTGAGGAACCTGCGGAAGCAGAGCTGCTCACAGGCTTCCTTTCCGGAAGACGCGACGGGAGCGTTAAGCTCACCGTGCCAAAGAAGGGGACAAAAGAGAAGATAGTCGAGCTTGCGGAAAAGAACGCGGCGCTTGTACTGACGCAGGACAGCGAGCGGCTCTCGCGTGAAGCCGCAAGGACCACGGGTGCTGTAAAGGAGATATGCGGATGGCTTGGGCTTGAAAACGCAAGACGCATGGAATCCTACGACATTTCCAACATCAGCGGCTTTAATTCAGTCGGCTCAATGGTGGTTTTCGAGGACGGAAAGCCGAAGCGGTCGGATTACAGGAAATTTAAGATAAAGACGGTCCAGGGGCCGAACGATTACGAATCCTTAAGAGAGGTGCTCGAGAGACGCTTTAAGCACGGCATAGAAGAGCCGGGCAGCAGCTTCGGCATTTTCCCGGACCTTATACTCATGGACGGCGGAAGAGGCCAGGTATCGTCTGCGGAACAGGTTGCGGAGGCACTTGGACTCGACATACCGATATGCGGCATGGTAAAGGACGACAACCACCGCACAAGGGGCGTTTATTTCAGAGGACGGGAGATACCCATCGACACAAAGAGCGAGGGTTTCAAGCTTGTTACGAGGATACAGGACGAGACACACCGCTTTGCCATAGAGTTCCACAGGTCGCTGCGCTCAAAAGAGCAGACAAGGTCTGTGCTCGACGACATAAAAGGGATCGGAGAGAAGAGGCGGCGCGCCCTCATCAGGCATTTTGCTTCTCTTGAAGAGCTTAAGAAGGCAACCGCGGATGAGATAGCGGCGGTACCGTCCATGGACCGCAGATCCGCCGAGGCCGTTGTTGAGTTTTTCAGAAAACAGTGACGGGACTTTCATCGGAAACAGTGGGGCATAAGACCCGGGACTTTCAGACTCTTTACTTTTTATATGCAAATGTGTATAATCTGTTTTCGGAAACAAAATCTCATGTTTCCGAGCATTTATCATAAGGAGACAGTATGGCCGGAACCTATACGACTTCGGTAAAGATACTTGCCGAAAAATTTGAGCTAAAGAATTGTACGCCAAAGCTCGATATATCAAAACGCCTGATCTCTCACAGCGAGATAAACAGGCCCGCCCTGCAGCTTGCGGGGTTCTACGATTACTTTGACAATGTGCGTGTGCAGATCATCGGTAATGTGGAAAATGCCTACATGAACCAGTTCGATGAGGACACAAGGATAAGCGTCATCAGGAAGCTTATGAGCTTCGATCCGCCATGCCTTGTTTTCTGCCAGGGGATCGAGCCGAGCGAAAAGATATCGGAGCTTGCGACCGAGATGGGAGTCCCGGTACTTGCGACCGACAAGGGCACCTGCAATTTTGAGTCCGAGGCCATAAGATGGCTTAAGGTCGAGCTTGCGCCCCGCATCACCATCCACGGCGTTCTTGTGGATGTTTACGGCGAGGGTGTGCTCATAACGGGCGAATCCGGCATCGGTAAATCGGAGGCCGCCTTGGAGCTTATAAAGCGCGGACACCGCCTTGTTGCGGATGATGCCGTGGAGATCAAGAAGGTTAGCGACGATACTCTTGTGGGGAGCGCTCCCGAGGTCACAAAGCATATGATAGAGCTTCGAGGCATCGGCATAATCAACGTCATGTCCCTGTTCGGCGTTGAAAGCGTCAAGAATACGCAGAATATCGACCTTGTGATAAACCTTGAGGAATGGAATAAGGACAAGACATACGACAGGATGGGGCTTGAGGAGCACTTTACGGAGTACCTCGGAAACAAGATCACCTGCCACAACATCCCGATACGCCCGGGCCGCAACCTTGCGGTCATCTGCGAATCGGCAGCGGTCAACCACCGCGCAAAGAAAATGGGGTATAACGCGGCTTCGGAGTTTTATGAGCGCGTGATGAACAATATGGCAAAGGGGAAAGAAGAAAATGAGTAAATATCTTTTTGGAATAGACTTAGGCGGAACGACCACGAAATGCGGGCTCTTTACGGAAAACGGCGAGCTCCTCGAAAAGTGGGAGATCCCTACCGAAACGGCAGACAAGGGTGTGAACATCCCTACGGACATTGCCGAGACGGTGCTTTCCAAGATGGCGCAGATAGGCGCGCATAACGAGGATGTACTCGGTATTGGCATGGGACTTCCCGGGCCGGTATATGCCGACGGTACGGTAGGAAGCGCTCCCAATCTCGGCTGGGGCAGGTTCAATATAGTAGAGACAATGACCGCGCTAACAGGCCTTCACGTTGCGGCAGGAAATGATGCCAATACCGCAGCTCTCGGCGAGTTCTGGAAGGGCGGCGGAAAGGGCTCGAAGAGCGCCGTATTCGTTACTCTCGGCACAGGCGTCGGCGGCGGCATTGTTATCGACGGAAAGGTTGTTTCGGGAGCCATCGGCTGCGGCGGAGAGATCGGGCACATGGTCATCGAGCCGGACGAAACGGAATCCTGCGGCTGCGGCGGACACGGACACCTTGAGCAGTATGCTTCCGCAACGGGAGTTGTAAGGCTTGCTAAAAAAGAGCTTGAAGCATCGGACGAGGAAAGCGAGATCAGGGGGGGTGAAAACCTCACTGCGAAACAGGTCTGGACTGCAGCAAAGAACGGCGACCCTCTTGCGCTTCGCGTAGTCGATTCCTTTGGCAGATACCTTGCATATGCTCTCGGAAACATTGCGAGTATCGTAGATCCCGAGATATTCATCATCGGCGGCGGCATGTCGAATGCCGGAGAGTTTCTTCTCGACCAGGTCAAAAAACACTACGGAAAGAATCTGTTCTTCCCTTTGAGAGAAAAGAAGTTCGCGCTTGCCGAATTCGGGAATGATGCCGGGATATTCGGTGCCGCAAAGCTTCTGCTCACATCCCTTGAATGAAATTATTTTGCTTGACTAAGAAAACGCTTTGTGATAGTATTGCGGTTGTGTCAGTTTCCGCACGGAGGTCAGATCTGTGGATTTGCTTGAAAGCTTAAAGGCTGCGGCGCCTAAAGGCCGTGTCCTTCAAAATGAGCCAATGAGTCTCCATACCACATTCAGGCTCGGAGGTCCGGCGGATTATTTTGTCTATGTACAGGATGCTTTTGAACTGGCACGCGTACAGACCGTCTGTAAGGACGCCAAGACCCCTTTTTACATGATCGGGAACGGAAGTAATGTTCTTGTATCGGATAACGGCATAAGGGGCGTTGTAGGGGCTTTTGAGAGGCCTGAGCACCCAATCCTCATAACAGAGAAGACTGCAGAGGGCGAAAGGGTTGAGATACCGGCCGGAGCAATGCTTTCGGCAGCTGCAAAGGCTATAGCCGCGGAAGGCCTGAAGGGCTTTGAGTTTGCAGCGGGGATCCCCGGGACGCTTGGCGGAGCGGTGCTGATGAACGCAGGCGCCTACGGCGGCGAGATAAAGGACAGGATAGAGAGCGCGACAGTGCTCTCCGACGGAAAGCTTGTTACCCGCTCTAAGGAAGAGCTTGACCTTTCCTACAGGCACAGTTCCATTATGGATTCGGGCGAAACGGTCGTGAGCGCTACTTTCTTCTTCGAATACGGTGACAAGGAAGAGATCCTTTCGACCATCGAAGAACTGAGCGAAAAAAGGCGCGCAAAGCAGCCGCTTGAATATCCGAGCGCAGGCAGCACGTTTAAGCGTCCAGAAGGATATTTTGCCGGAAAGCTCATACAGGACGCGGGGCTTGCAGGCTTCGGGATAGGCGGAGCGGAGGTTTCCGCAAAACACAGCGGGTTTATCGTCAATAAAGGCAATGCCTGTGCAAGTGATGTAAAACAGCTTATCGATGAAGTTATAAAACGGGTTGAGGAAAGCTTTGGAGTGACACTTGAACCTGAAGTGAGATTCCTTGGCTTTTAACAACGGAGGGAGGCAGGATGTCTTTCTCTTCAAAGGTTAAAGAAGAACTGACAAACAAACCGCCAAAGTCGAGGCACTGCAAGCTTGCGATGCTCGCGGGCCTGAGCGGAGAGTATAAAACAGCCGATCTTTCAAAGGAATGCTGCAGAAGGGCATTTATAAAAGGGGCCTTTCTGGCGGGCGGTTCGGTAAGTGATCCGGACAAGTCGTATCACTTTGAGATAGCCGTTCCGACTAAGGAACATGCTGAGTTTCTTGCCGGAGTGATAAAAAAGTGCGGACCGAACGCAAAGATCGGCAAAAGAAAAGACAATTACATCGTTTATATCAAGGACGGTGAGGGGATAGCGGAGCTTCTCAATGTGATGGAAGCGCATGTAGCCCTTATGGACATTGAAAATGTACGCATTTTGAAGGATGTCCGTAACTCGGTGAACAGACAGGTGAACTGCGATATCGCAAACACAAGAAAGACTGTCGGAGCCGCGCACCGTCAGATAGAATGTATTGAGTATATAAAGGAGCATGCGGCGCCGGATTTCCTTAGTCCGGAGCTCGCGGAAATGGCGGCCGTCAGGCTTGAGAACCCTGAAGCGTCGCTGTATGAACTTGGGCAGATGCTTAGCATTCCGCTTGGAAAGTCGGGTGTTAACCATCGTTTGGCAAAACTATGTGAGATCGCCGGGGATCTGCGGGGACGGATTGAACCGTCGCCGGAAACACAAGGAGGAATGAAATGAAATCTGAAAAGGTAACAGTTAGCCTTTCCGATGCGATGGAGGCAAGACCCATAGCAATGCTCGTACAGATCGCGAGCAATTACCGCAGCAGCGTGTATATTGCCACAGAGGACAAGAAGATCAACGCAAAGAGCATTATGGGTATGATGAGCTTAAGACTTATCTCCGGATCCGATGTAGAAGTGATCGCAGACGGCGAAGACGAGGACAAAGCCCTTGTTGACGTAAAGAGATTTCTTTGCGCGAGCTAAAGAAGAATGAACAAAAAAGAAAGGCGCGACCGGTAACGGCTGCGCCTTTTGTTTTACCTGTATTTCTCAACGATCGCGGTCATGGCATCCCATTTCTTTTCCATATCCTGTACAAGTCTGATCTGGGTGTGCGCTCTGTCGAGATTGTGGCCTTTGCGGTGTATCATGAAATATGTATCACCCTGAAGGTAATCTGTTAAGAAGCGCATTCCGCATTCAAGGGTCATTGTTTTTGCACCGTAGGGCAGAAGTCTGATCTCTTCGTCTGTAAGAGCCCCGTCACAGCCCTCCAAATACCCTTTAACGTAGGTTTCAAACAGCTCTAAGGATAAACTTACCTTTGAAAGGTCCTGCTCATCCTCGGCCGCTGTATTGGCTCCAAAGCGTATGGAATCTCCGAAGTCGAAGATCGAAAGACCGGGCATTACGGTATCAAGATCCAGAACACAGAGTCCTTTGCCGGTCTTTGCGTCCAGCATGATGTTGTTGAGCTTGGTATCGTTGTGTGTTACGCGTAAGGGCAGAAGACCTGCATCGAGCTCGTTTTTGCAAAGCGCCATATCGTCTTTGTGAGCCCTGAAGAAAGCGATCTCTTCGGATACAAAGCCCGCTCTTCCGCAGATATCTTCTTCAACTGCTTTCTCAAACGTTTCGTACCGTTTTGGAGTATTATGAAAGTCAGGGATGGTCTCTGTAAGGAGTGAAGCATCAAAATCCGCCATCTGACCCGAGAAACGCCCAAAAGCAACTGCGCTCTGGTAAAAGTCCTCTGCGTCACGAACACGGTCGAGACTGATAGCATCTGTAATGAAATCGTAGATACGCCAAAAGCTGCCGAGACTGTCCTTGAAGAAAGGTTTTCCGTCAGGTGTCCGCAGCGGATTGAGTGTTTCTCTTGCAGCGTCTCCGCCGCGGGCCCTGATCTTATCCTTAAGGAAGTCTGTAACCAGTACAATGTTGTTCATAAGACTTTCGGGATCTTTAAAGATATCGCCGTTCATCCTCTGAAGGATATATTTTTTTTCGATACCGCTGTTCACGGTTATCACAAGAAATGTATCGTTGATATGTCCGCTTCCGTATTTTTCGCAGGAAACGAACCTTCCCGGAAGGCTGAACGCCTCGAGAGCATCATATCTTTTTGCGCATATTTCTTCTCTGGTCATAATGTGTTACCGATCACCCTTTTCTGAGTTTATCCATGTAATAAACCTCGCCGCTGACTCTTGACTGTTCTGCGGCGTATGCCATAAGGTGGCTTTCTACCGAAAGCTCGATACCCGACTTTGTCTCTACCTGTTTGTCCTTGTTTTCAAGCGCATTCAGGAAATCCAGTGTAAGACGGTAGTCGCCGCCGCCGTGGAAGCCTTCCTCGCTGTTTACGGGAACCTTGCGGACTTCACCTTCGTAGAGATAGTTGGGAGAGTACTTTGTTACTGTGATGAAATCTTCGGAATCGTCTCCGTAGATGTCACCGTTTTCGCACATTACCTTTATGGTCCTGTGCATCTTGTTTGTAAGGCCGCTTAAATGGAATGTGGCTGTAACGCCGTTTTCAAATTCTATGTCGGTGACCTGGTTATCGCAGACATTGTTGTCGCAGCGGAATACACAGCGTCCGTAAGGACCTTCTCTTAATGCCTTTAAGATGCCTTCTTCGGTCTGGTCTTCGGTAAGGACTGTGGCGGGCCACTGACCGCAGATGGGCAGATATGCCTTTTTGCCGTCAAAGCGGCATTTGTCCGCAACAGGACAGTCCAGGCACCTTTCGGCAGAGCCTGCGGGTGCGTTTTCGGGTTTGAAGAACGACAGATTGCCGAAAGAGGAGATCCTTTTGCAATTACTGCCCACAAGCCAGAGAAGGATGTCCATATCATGACAGGATTTCTGCATGATTATGGGGCTTGAAAGGTCCGAATTGCGCCAGTTGCCGCGTACAAAAGAGTGTGCCATATGGAAATTGCCGACGTTTTCGGCGTGCTGGATCGTAATGACCCTGCCAAGCTCACCGGAATCGATGATACGCTTTATTTCCGAGAAAAACTTCGTATAGCGCAATACATGACATACAACAACGGTGCAGCCTTTTTCCTTTGCTTTGTTCCTTATCTCGATACATTCCTTTACGTTTGGCGAGATGGGCTTTTCAAGGAGAATGTCGTAGCCTAAGTCCATTGCCGCCATTGCCTGGGCATAGTGATCTCTGTCCATTGTTGCCAGTACAATGGCATCAGCAACCTTACCGAGTGCAAAGAAGTCTTTCGAATCGGAGAAAGCCATATCAGCCGGAATATTAAAGTCTGCGCATGCAATGTCACGTTTCTCTTTGTTAAGATCAACGACTGCAACGATCTGTGCTCCAGCCTCTTCGTAAGCATATTTTGCATAGATCATGCCTCTTTGCCCTGCGCCTATGATTGCAAGTTTCATTGTTTAACCTCCATGCTGCGAGCGCAGCGAGTAGCTAATAGTGCATTTGTGCTGCGAGCGCAGCGAGTAGCTAATTAATCTCCTGTACCGCAGAAAAGCCTGCGGTGGATGATAGCATTTGTGCTGTGAGGTCATCACAGCACAAATGCTTTGTCTGAAAGGACTGTGACTTTCAGGCCTTCTTCTTTTTCCTGATAAGGAAGACTGTTAATGCCGTAATTACAGCTGCTGCGCCAACACCGCCAAGGATCCACGGAACAAGACCGGAACTGCTCTTGGGCTGGGAAGGTTCTTCCGGTGCCTTAGTCGCTGTGGGAGCGGCAGTAGCAGTGGGATTGTTCTCCGGAGCCTGTGTAGGTGTGGAGGTAGGAGCCTCTGTAGGTTTTGTTTCACCGCTCTTTGAAACGGAAACGGTGTAAATGTTGTAGGTAGCATCTGCCTGCTCGTTTTCCATTGCAAGGTAGATGGATTGTGCCTTTGAATCGCCGGTGTTCATCTTGACGGAAAGTGTGTATTCACCGTCTGCAAGAGATGCCGGAACGTTAAGCTTTGCCTTTACGGAAGTTCTTCCAGGAAGCCATGTTGTGGTATCAAAATCCTGCTTCTGCTCATATACGGCCTTGCCGGTGCTGTCCTTTAAGATAAAGGTAACAGGGCAGTTGTAGTATATGGGAGCTACGCCTGAGTTGTTCCATACCACGTCGAGAGTTGCTTCTTCGCCGGGAACAAGCCTTTCGGGCTTTGTAATGCTGTAAATACCATAGTTGTAACCCATGGTAGAGAACATGGTCTCGATATTGTAAAGGTACTTGTCATATTCGGGATCGCCGACCTTGAAATCGCAGGCCGAGCACGGTCCGAGCCATGTTGTGTGGCTGGCCCTGATCTGGTCAAGGACAGCGCAGATGTTCTTATCAAGTGCGTTTGTGCGGAAATCGCCGTTTGCGAATTCGCCGCCGGAGTAGTTGAGCTTCCACCAGTCGGGCATTGCTGAAGCAGCGATGTCTTCGGGCGTTGAACCGGGCATATCGGTATTACCCGATGCGGCCCATTCAAGGAATGTGAGAGTGCCGCCGTCACTTGTGATACCGAAAATGTCGTTGTATAATCCCCAGTTGTTCTTTGCGGCAACTTCGTAAGGCTTTCTGATACCTACGCGAACATTGTGGAAGGCATCAACGTATGCCTGCATGTACTGCTGTGCAAGTGCGGGATCGGGGAATTCGCCGGTGCCTGTGGGCCAGGTGTGGAATTCTGCCCAGTGACCCAAGCTTCCGACCTCAACATAAGCCGTGATGGCGGGATCGTCGTAACGGTCCGCAAAGGCTTTGATTATAGCGGCATGGTACTCAAGGAGCTTTTTGCTCTTGTAGTTCGGTGAGAAACCGCAGCCGCCAAGGAGCGACCTTATGGTCTCACCTACATAGAAGGTACCGGCGCCTTCGCCTTCTGCATTCTCTTCGGCCAGTTCATCATAGAGCCATTGAGGGATATCCATTCTCTTGATGTTGGGATCGCCGTTTACCACATTGGGGTTATCCATAACGAAACGGAATACCATCCTGCAGCCCTGAGCCTGCCATTTCTTGAACTGATACTGCTCTTCGAGTGCGTCAAAGGCGAATTTGCCTTTTTCGGGCTCAAGCTCGCTCCACTTAACGTCAACATAGATAAGGTTGTGCTCCGAAAGGATCTTGTCGACATCGCCTTCGTTGATGTCTGCCCAGCCTACCCAGCCTTTGTAAGGGTTGTTGTGGAAGTCGTAAGCTGCCTTGGGGTAGAAGATACCGTCTTCACGGTTTTCTTCAACCGTTCTGTTGATGGTAAGATAGCCGCTTTCGGGAAGTACATATTCGCCGTCATTTGCGTTTGCTGCGATCTTTACGGACTTCGGATCCCCGATATCCGACAGATAAAGCTGCATAAGGACTGCATCGGCTTCGTGGTACATGTAGATGCTCTTGCCGTTATCGGCGCGCTTGTTGTTGCCTGTTACGGCATAAAGCTTGCCTTTCTCGATAACGTAATATACGTTGCTGCGGCCGTCGTAATCATAACCCTCGTTGCCTGTGGAGATGTAGTAACGGTTGTTTGTGGAAAGGTCGCCGTTGCCGGTGAGCATTGTGTAGAGCCTTTCATCGGATTTAACGCCGAGAAGGTTTACATTGTTCTGGTGCTTAGCGTAGTTTCTTACGCCGTTCCAGTCGGAGAAGTCAAAATCTTCGGCTGTGATGTCAAAGGTGAGCCTGTACTTCGGAACCTTTGCAAAGGAGCCGTTCTTTGGATCACGTGCAGGCGTGAAGCCTTCGGGAGTAAGACGCTCGTAGGTTTCGGGATCTGTCTGAACATCATTTCTGTCGATAAGGACGTACAGGTCGTCGCCTACTTCTTCGGTTATCTCTTTCATCATCGCGATAGGGATAATGTATTCGGCGCAGTAAACGCCGGGTTCGGATGTTGCGCCGATGACTTTGTCATAGCCTTCAACATACTGTTTCTTCATGTTCCATTCAAGGATGACGGGATCTTTTGAGTAGAAGAACTCAAGGTTGCGGTCCTCGCCCCATGAATGCCAGTCCTGGAAGAGCATATCACCGGTATTGTGATGAGCGTATTCTGCATGGATGAAACCTGTGCTGTCATCATTGTCGGTGCCGATGAAAAGGCTTGTTGTATAAGCAGCAGAGCTGTTCGGATCGGTAACGCCCTTTATGTAGGTCATTACATAAAGATTGTCGTTATCACGGAAAGCGTAGAGGTCGCCGAGCGAGCCTTCGCCGTGTCCTATGGGCTCCATGCCTTTCCAGTCGTCATCTTTGCCGTCCATTGTGATCTTCGGTGCTTCTTCATCGATAGGAGCGGTTACGGTAAGGAATACGGGAACGCCGGGGTTATCGGGATCTTCATCGGGAAGCAGCTCGCGGCCGTCAACCATCCTTACTTTGTAGGAATCCGAACCGCCTTCAAGAGCTTCACAAGGGATAACGACTTCAAAACCGCTGTCTGCCTTGTAATAGTTCTTGATGGGTGTTCCGGTATCGATCCTTGAACCGTTCTTTGTCTTATAGATGTTTCCGTTTGCTTTAAGCTCGTAAGTAGCCGAATCGGTCTCGATATATACCGTAAAGTTGTTGGTCAGCTGCTTTGCATCAGCATGGATGTAAAGGTTTTTGCGGTCCGTAACGGCCTTGAAGGAAAGAAGATTGGAGTTCTGGTTTACTGCATCATAGAGCATTGAACCCCATTGATTCTTTGCGCCCGAGAACTGCTTTGCGGCAAGATATGCCTCAAGTTCCGCGGGGGTAAGGCCTGAGATCTCTTCTGTGTAGACGTCCTCAAACTTGGGAACGTCGTAGTATTCGCCGGGAGTCATGGGACAATCCGCAACATCTACCCAGTTGGAAACTGTAGCGGCATGAATGCCGATCTTTTCGGGATTTCCCATTGCCTCGAGCGGTATTGAAAACTCAAGAGTTTTTTTGTCTTTAGCAAGTCCGCGGCCTACGGGAGTGCTTGTGCCCTCAAGGCCGTCCCATTCGCCCGATTCACCCTTGTAAACATAGAGGATATCGGTCTCAAGAAGGTAATCGGCGCCTTTAAGATAAAGGTGGTTCGTCGTATTACCGTCGGTTTCAAAATAAATGTGCCAGGTATCAAAATTGGCTGAGCTTGAAAGCTCCATTTTGCCATAAAGCGTGCCGTCTTTTGTGAATGCAGAAAGCTTGGTTATCACACCACCCCCGGCAAATACGGGGGTGATGTGAAGCCAATCTTCGCCGATGCCGTCCATTTCAAAGACGACATCCTCCCCACCCTCTGCGTGTGCCGGGATGATACCCGGCACACGGAGGAGTGACAGCAGCATCGCAAGACATACAACACACGCCGTCAGTTTTCTAAATAAATAGTTTTTGCTCCTTTTATACATATAACTCTCCATGCTGCCGGAAAGCCCGGCAGCCAATGATCGACTTCGTTTTGTTTTGCTTATCAGTGCTGATGACCGTTAGTCTTGAAGAACTCGTCGAGCTGCTTCTGAACTTCTGCAACATAGGTATCGATACCTGCTGCCTTGAGCTCTGCGATAGCTGCGGGATAGTTGCTGTCAAAATCAACGAAACCGCACTCGATAGGAGTGAAGCGCTGGTTGATAACTTCGGTGATGGCTGTTTCAATCTCTTTTACATTTGCATTATCGAAGTGGAATGCGATAACATCACTTGTCTTTGCGTTCTTGTCCCAGTCTTCATACATCTTGATGAAATCCTCGGAAACATCGGATGTGAACATTGTATAGTTGGCGTTACGGAACATCCACTCATAGAAGTAACCTTCAAATGCGGGATCCTTAAGCTTGATGCGGCCGTTTTCAACGGTGTAGTTCTCACCTTCGGGTCCGTACAGGCAGAACAGATAGTTTTCTTTGCTCTTGTACAGCCAGTTGAGGAACTTCATAGCGCCTGCAGCGTTTTTAGCGCTGTAAGGAACGCAGAGAACTTCGCCGCCGCAAGCGGTAACGTACTTATCAGCAGTAGGATTTAAGAGGTAGCTCTTAAGCTTTGCTTCGGGAGCATTGCCGCGAACGTTTGTGATGATCTCGTTTTCCTTGCCGAGGGAACCTTCAACCCAGAGGTAGGTACCCTGCTGCATACGGGAGTCACGCTGGTTGTAATCTGTTGTAAGCTCGTCTCTGTAGAGACCTGCTGCATACATGGACTGGTTGAACTTTGCAACCTTCTGGAATGCTTCTGTTTCGAAGTAGCAGTATGCCTTGTGAGTGTCCTCGCCGTAAACAACAGCATCGCCGCCTGCGCACCATGTTAACTGCTCTGTAGCGAAGTTTCTGGTAAGGGGCTTGAAGATGATGTCGGCAGGGCCGTTCATTTCAGGGTACTTGTCATGTGCCTTCTGGGCAAATTCCTTGAGGTCATCTGCGGTCTTGAGATCTGTCATGCCAACGCCTTCAAGGATATCCTGACGTACGCATACAAGCTGGAACATGCAGGATGAAGGAGCGTAAGCCGAAGGGATACCGTACTGAACGCCGTTTACAACGCCGCCTGCAAGCTGGGATTCAGGGAATACCTTAAGCAGGTCGGGGCAGTTTGCCTTGATGAGATCATCAAGAGGCTGGCAGTGCTGGTCGTTAACCATCTTGCCGAGATCCGGAAGACCGTCCCAGTAAAGGTCGATGGTTTCCTTAGCTTCGATGAGGATCTTCTTCTGATCCCAGTAAGCATCCCAGCCCTTGTAGATGAGCTTGACATTGATGCCTACTTCTTTTTCGAGGCGGGGATTAAGCTGATTGTTGATGAAGTTTGACATGGCGTCTGTTTCTTCACCGGGATAAAGGATAACTACGGTTGAGATCTCGCCGGGCTTAGGCGTATCTGTGGCTTTACCGGGTTCGCCGGTAGGGTTGTTTGTCGGGCTGGCTGTGGGCTTCTTGCCGCAGGCAGCGAGTACGGACAGTACCATAACTACTGTCAGCAACAGTGCTAAAAATCTTTTTTTCATTTTTTCTCCTCCTTAGATTTTGAAAAAGATCACAAAGCGTGTTTCACGCTAATGCTCGGTTGAAAGTGTCATTCCTTCACCGCACCGGTCATGATACCGTTTACGAAATACTTCTGGATGAAGGGGTAGAGGAAGATGATGGGACCGATGGTTATGATCGTTACCGCCATCTTCATTGTTTCCGAAGGAAGCTTGATGTTTGCAGCTGCTCCCGGAGGTACGCGCCCGCTCATTATGGCGTTTACGTTTGACATAACGTTGTAAAGGATGTACTGGAGCGGGAACTTGTTTTTGTCATCGATGAACATGAGGGCGTTCCACCACTCATTCCAGTAGTTCAGGGCGTACATCATGCCTACTGTCAGCATTCCCGTCTTGTTTAAGGGAAGGCCGACCTTCCACCAGATCTGCAGCCAGCTCGCGCCGTCAAGCCTTGCGGATTCGTAGAGCGAGACGGGGATCGAACTGAAATAGGTACGCAGCAGGAACATATTCCAGACACTGAACATCGAGGGCAGGATCAGCGCAAAATAGGTGTCTCTTAAGTGATAAACCTGACTGCATACGATGTACCACGGAACGAGACCTGCGGAAAAGATGATCGTAAAGTTACAGAAGAACGAGATCGCGTTTCTGTACTTAAGATCTCTGATCGAGAGAGAGAACGAGATCATGCTCGTTACGATCATTGCACCAAGGGTGCCGGCGATCGTTATGCAGATCGTTACGATGTAGGACCTTAGGATCCTTGAGCCGCTCCTTGCAAACAGGTAGACATAGGTGTCAAGCGTAGCTTTCTGCGGGATGACCGAAAAGCCTTTTTTCGCAACCACCGAATTGTCCGAGAAAGAGACGGACAACACCATCAGCAGAGGATAGAGACAGGCTATGGCGATTATCGCGATGAAGGTGATCGAGAAGATCTTTACGAGTTTATCGCCGATAGAGGTATGTATTCTGTTTTTGATATTTACTGCAGGAGCATCCATCAGAACAAGCCCTCCCCGTCATTTATTTTCTTTGCAAAGTGATTTGCCAGTGAAACAAGGATCAGACCGAGTACGGACTGCATCAGGCCTATCGCTGTCGTATACGAGAAGCCGAGGGACTTCATCGCGGAGTAAACGTAGGTATCGATAACGGCAACTTCATCATAGAGAAGGGAGTTATTACCCACGATACCGTAGATCATACCGAAATCACCGAAGAAGATACGGCCTATACTCATAAGGGTAAGAACGATAACTGTCGGCTTTAAGAGCGGAAGAGTGATGCGCCAGATCATCTGGAACCTGTTCGCTCCGTCAACGGTTGCCGCTTCATACAGTGACGGGTCAAAGTTCGACATCGCCGCCATATAGATGATCGAGTTGTAACCGCACCATTTCCAGACATCCGCTGTGATGATGATGCCCTTCCAGTGCCAGGGTTCCGCATACCAGCGGACTCTCTGCTGACCGAGGTTTACAAGTACACGGTTGATCATACCGGTGCTGTTTGCGAAGAATGCGTTGATGATGGCACCGACAACGATCCAGGAAAGGAAGTAAGGGAAGAACATCGCACTCTGTGTTATCTTCTTGAAGCCCTTGTTCTTTATTTCATTGAAGCAGATGGCGATGGTTATCGGAACAGCGGTTCCGAAGATGAGGCCGAAGAGGTTGATGTACAGTGTGTTGTAAACACTCTTGAGGCCCATGCCGTTGAATCTTGTGCCGGATCCGGTATCAACTCCGAAGAAGGCTTTGAACCACCTTAGTCCAACAAACTGGCTGCCGAATATTCCGTCGAGCAGCTTGTGGTCCGTGAAGGCCATGTAAATGCCGGCCATGGGAATATAAGAAAATGCAATAAGGAAGACGATCGCCGGAATGCACATTAAATAGAGCTGGTGATTCTTCTTGAATTCTCTCAGTATTCCGTTCTTTTTCTTGTATGAGGTGTATGCTTTCATAACTTCATCCTCCGGGATTGGATCATCTCGTTTAAGACTTCCTTGTCTTCTTTGGTAAAGTACTGCTTTCCGGAATAAGCTTCATCTTTCAGTATCATCATTCCCGTTGTGCAGAAGCGCTTTCCTGCAAGAAGGTATCTCTTTGCTTCTTTCTGCAGTGTTGTTGTGCACTCGTAATCATCAAGCGCGTTCTTCATGTTCTTAAACAGGTGGACGTAAAGCATCGACCCGTCTTCGCCGTCGCTGTAGCGGTACATCATGTCCTGAACATTCGTGATGTTCCTGCCGTCTCCGAGGATTAGCCTTAACCTGTCGTCGTACAGCCAGCTTGAACTCCAGAAGCCTTTTATGTCGAGTTCGGGGTAGTACTTCGAGAAGAAGTCAAGCGCAAGTACGAGAGAGGAGTGCATCCTTTCGGGGGTGTAGCCTTCGCCTCCGGGAATGTGGAGAGCTATCAGCCAGTCGCCGTCCTTAAGGGCTGTTTCGTATTCTTTCTTATCGAGGGTAACTACACGGTTCTCGGTAAATCCCAAGGGGTTCATGTAATAACCCTTGACGGTCGAATCCGTTTCCTCGAGGGTAGTGACGAAAACCTGTCCGCCTTCGGCTTTCCTGTGGCTGTAGTAGTTGCCGTTTTTCCGGCCCAGTTCATCCGTCTCGGGATCGCCTGCGCCGTGCCGCTCGGAATACTCGTCGCTCACAGAGCCTTCCTCGTCGGGGAAGCCCCAGTCGAGGAGCTGGCCTTCGGCGTCATACGTACAACCTGCTTCGGCCAGCGCAACGACTTTTCCGGTGTTTACGTTCCTGTACATCCTGAACCTTTCGCCGTGGCAATAGGGGATGAACAGGAACCTGTCGAGAAGGAAAATGGTAAGCGTGTAGAAATTCATCTTCCAGGGCATGTCCTCAACGTCGATGCGCCCGGTCTCCTTATAGCGCTTCAGCTGATCGCGAAGCATTCTGTGTGGGATGTCTTCATAATATTTAAGAGGGATACCTCTGCGGAGCATTTCCTTTTCGGAAACAGGCACGCAAGCCAGCAGAAGCAGAAAGGCATAGGCATCATTGAACTCTCCGAGACAATCGGGAACAAGCTCCGTGTAGTTGTCTATGTCATATTTGTTACGCATGGAACACATGTCCCATACAAAGAAGGCTGAAAAGGCAAGGACCTTTTCGTCTGCTTCCACCGCGGCGAGAGCCCTGTCAAGATAAGCTTTCTTATCCGGCGGCAGCTCGTACGGAGCAAGCAGCTTTTCGTAATATTCATGAGGAAGAAGCTCTGTTGTCTTTACAGGCGTATATTTGCCGAAAGCTTCTTCAAGACCCGTCGGTAGCTTACGAAGTCCCATATACGACGTAAGCTCTTTATAATCCCATACATTATACATCTGTTTTTCCCCAATACTTTTGTTGCGTAAGTGTTGCGTTCTTGTTACGCAACAAATATAGCACTAATTTCGTTGTTATGCAAGAGGTTTTTTTAGTAATTTTAAATAAATTTTTTTGGTAAAGATTTACGCAACTTTTTTAACATGTTTAGTTGACATAACGTGTTTAATGCTTTATCATAGAAAATGGTAACTGACAAAAACATGAACAAGTTGATTGTTTTCATTATATAATGTAAAAAAGGCAGGAAGGTCATATATGAGTACGATACGCGATGTCGCCGCACTGGCGAACGTATCCGCGGCTACGGTCTCAAGGGTACTGAATCACGATACAAAATACAAGATGACTAACGAAACAATAGAGCGTGTCTGGAAAGCTGTTGCGGAACTCGGATACAAAGCCCCCACATCTTCGCTCGACCAGATGCGCAGCACCCACAGAACGGGAACTGATAAGAACAATCCCCGCAAGTTCGGGTGTATCCTGAACGTTCAGGGCGGAAAGTATAACGACCCCTATTATCTGTCGATACTTTCCGGCTTCGAAGATGAGATAATGAAGAAGGGATATGAAGTCTCTTTTATAAGAACAAACAAGGAACTGGAGAATCCAAAGGTCTTAAGCAGTACATTCCAGGATCCCGTTAACGGCGTTATAATCATGAACACGCTTGAGCCGTCAACCTTCCAGTACCTGAAGAAGCAGACCCCTTATATAGTTGGCATCGATACCGATCACAATGACATCGACAACGTAGCATACGATCATTATTCCGCAGCGTTCATGGCCATAAGACATCTTATGGAACGCGGATACAAGCGTATAGGGTTCATAGGCGGTTTCAGGGAAAACATGAAGACGAGCCGCCGTTACAACGGTTATTTCTCGGCGCTGCACAGCTTTGGGCTTGAATACGACCCGGACTGGGTGCTTGCAAGTAACTGGGATGAAGAATACTGTGAAAAGACTGTAAGAGAGGCATACAAGAAGAAACATCTGCCGGATGCATACTTTGTTGCGAGCGACCTTATGGCGATTGGAGTGCTCAGGACGCTGTTCGATCTCGGAGTCAGGGTGCCGGAAGAGGTTGCGGTCATGGGCCTTTCCAATATCGAAATATCAAAGTATTCCAACCCGCCGCTTACGACAATTGCGCTTCCGATTCATGACATGGGCAGGGTTGCGGCAAATGCCCTGTTTGCAAGGATCGAAGGCGATGACACACCTGCAAAGGTTATCACGCTGAGCGCAGAAGTTCTCAAAAGATCGAGTACCTGACGAAATATACAATCCTTCCTTTAATGTGCATACAGCTTAAGAGTCAACGCAGTCCGGGTGTGGCTGCGTTGACTTTTTCTGAAAAAAATCCAAAAGTTAAAGAGCAAGGCCGATCATTATCAATTCCCGCAATATTGGCAGGTCTTCTTGTTATGTTAATACTGATCGTGATCGCTGTTGTTATAGTGAATAAGCCTGCAGGAAGGCAACAACCTGTTCCTAATGCTGAATATGCAAGGACGCATAAACAGTTTTCGAGTTTGGCAGAGGCGGAAGCGATTTTGGGAAATGGGTACTTGTTTAACAATTATCCGGATGACGGGTACTCAACAGAAGCAGAAATCGAATTTTCAGACGGAGGTTCCATAGAAGATCGGGAAACATGGAAGAACATTGTAACAGTGTTTGAGAAGGAAGATATTTGGATTTATATAGAAGTATATCTGCCGGCATCTGACAACATAAACAAAAAAGGTCATCTTGACCCGGGAAAAACCTCGAAAATCCGGATTAACAACACAGAAGTTACATACAGTATCTATGATGAAAAATCCGGATTCTCACCATTGGGACATGCATTGGTGGCGCATTTCGATCATGGCGAGAACCATTATCTGGTTGAATATATGAGTATCCGGCCGATTGAGTCTGTGGAGGACATTTTGAGTGAATTGATAAGATAATAATAAAATGCCTTGCAAGTTTTTGCAGGGCATTTTTATTGCATTTTGTTGTGTCTTGGAGTATTATAGTATTTGGTGCAATTTTCAATTTTGCATTACAGAGCGGATGCGGTGACACGGCGAATTTGGAGATGCCGGCTGCATTTGCTGCACGGAGAACAAAATGCATTTCACACATTTACATACACATACCGAATACAGTCTTTTGGACGGCTCCTGCAAGATAAAGGAAGTAGTTGCGCGTGCAAAAGAGCTTGGGATGGACAGTCTTGCCATTACGGACCACGGCGTTATGTACGGCGTTATAGATTTTTACCGCGCCTGCGAGGCCGCTGGCATACACCCTGTTATCGGGTGCGAGATATATGTTGCGCCCGGCTCGAGATTTGACAGGGAAACCACAGGCGAGGACCGCTATTTCCATCTTGTGCTGCTCGCAAAAGACAACGAAGGCTATAAGAATCTCATGAAGATAGTATCCACGGGATTTATCGAAGGCTTCTATTACAAGCCGAGAGTGGATATGGAGACGCTTGAAAAGTACCATGAGGGGATAATAGCCTTATCGGCATGTCTTGCGGGCGAGGTGGCAGTCAACTTAAAACGCGGCTTTTACGAAGAGGCAAAGGCCGCTGCGCTCCGCATGCAGGCTGTTTTCGGCGAGGAAAATTATTATCTTGAGCTGCAGGATCACGGGTATCCGGAGCAGCAGACCGTGAACCAGGGGCTTCTCAGGATGCATAAGGAAACGGGCATGCCGCTTGTCTGTACAAACGATATCCACTATGTTTATCCGCAGGATGCACAGGCGCACGATATCCTGCTCTGCATACAGACCGGAAAACATGTGAATGACGAAGACCGCATGCGCTACACGGGCGGCCAGTTCTATATGAAATCCCCTGAAGAGATGGCGGAGCTCTTCCCGTATGCCGCTGAGGCGCTGGAAAACACATGGAAGATAGCGCAGCGCTGCAATGTTACATTTGAATTCGGCAAGTACAAGCTGCCAAAGTTTGATGTTCCGGCAGGCTATACTTCATACGAATATTTTGTGAAGCTCTGTGAGGACGGCCTTAAAAAGCGCTACGGAGAGCCTTCGGCTGAACTTAAGGAACGCCTTGCATACGAGATCGATACCATAAAGACTATGGGCTTTGTGGACTATTTCCTTATAGTTTCGGATTTCATCAATTATGCAAAGAGCAACGGCATAGCGGTAGGTCCGGGGCGAGGCTCCGCAGCCGGAAGCATAGTTTCCTACAGCCTTGGGATAACGGATATAGACCCCATGCGTTTCAGCCTGCTGTTTGAGCGCTTCCTGAACCCCGAGCGTGTGACCATGCCCGATATTGACGTTGATTTCTGTTACGAAAGGCGTCAGGAAGTGATCGAATATGTTATCCGGAAGTACGGCAAAGACAGGGTCGCGCAGATAGTAACCTTCGGAACGCTTCAGGCAAGAGGCGTTTTAAGAGATGTCGGACGTGCTCTTGAGATCCCTTATGCCAAGTGCGATGCGGTAGCGAAGATGGTTCCTGCAGAACTCGGAATGACGCTTGACAAGGCGCTTGAGGTCAACAAGGAATTAAGCGACCTGTATGAGTCCGATGATGAGATAAAGAACCTTGTCGATATGAGCCGGCGTCTGGAAGGTCTGCCGCGCCACAGCTCGGTGCATGCAGCAGGCGTTGTTATAAGCAACGCGCCCGTTGGTGATTATGTTCCGCTCTCGAGAGGTTCGGACGACACCATAGTCACGCAGTTTACCATGACCACGATAGAAGAGCTCGGGCTCTTAAAGATGGACTTCCTTGGGCTCCGTACACTTACTGTGATACAGGATGCGGTAAATGCGATAAACAGGCTGCCGGGTGTACATCTGGACATAGACAGGATTGATTTTAACGACAAAAAGATATATGATTTCCTTGCTTCCGGAAGGACTGAGGGTGTGTTCCAGCTTGAAAGCGCCGGGATGAAGAGCTTTATGAAGGAGCTGAAACCCGAATCCATAGAGGATGTGATAGCGGGCATCTCGCTGTACCGCCCGGGCCCGATGGATTTTATACCGAAATACATCAAGGGCAAGAACGACAGAGCCGGCATTGTTTACGACTGTCCCGAGCTTGAGCATATACTTGCACCGACATACGGGTGTATTGTATACCAGGAGCAGGTAATGCAGATAGTGCGCGATCTTGCGGGCTACAGTTACGGCAGGAGCGACCTTGTGCGCCGTGCCATGTCCAAGAAAAAAGCTGCCGTAATGGAGCGCGAACGCAAGAATTTCGTCTACGGAAACAAGGAAGAGGGCGTTAAGGGCTGCGTTGCGAATGGGATACCGGAAGCTGTTGCGAACAAGATCTATGACGAGATGACGGATTTCGCGAAATACGCCTTCAACAAGTCCCATGCCGCGGCATACGCGGTGGTTTCCTACAGGACGGCTTATCTTAAATACTATTACCCCGCACAGTTTATGGCTGCCCTCATGACTTCCGTGCAGGACAACTCCGGAAAGGTTGCCGAGTACATCTACGAATCACGAAAGATGGGCATAAAGATACTGCCGCCGGACATAAACAAGGGCGAGCGGATGTTTACCGCAGATGAAGGCGGGATAAGGTTCGCGCTTTCGGCGATAAGGAGTGTCGGCAGGCCCGTCATAGATGCAGTGGTTGCGGAAAGGACGGAGCACGGGCCTTTTACATCACTTAAGGATTTCTGCACAAGGCTTTCAAGCAAAGAGATAAACAAGAGAACGATAGAGAGCTTTATAAAAGCAGGTGCTTTCTCATCCTTCCCCGGGAACCGCAGGCAGCAGATGATAAGCTACTCCGTTATCATGGATGATGCGGCAAGGGAAAGAAAGCTCGCGACAACAGGACAGATGAGCCTGTTCGATGTGGCGGACGACGGCGAAAAGGAAAGGTTTGAAAGACCGCTTCCCGATGTCACGGAATACGATAATGACGAGCTCTTCGAGCTTGAACACGAGGTGCTTGGCGTCTATGTTTCGGGACATCCGCTCGATGCTTACAGGTCGCTCATGGAAGCAAACACAGACGCGACAAGCAACGATTTCACCCTGAACGAGGAGACCGGTACCTGCGCGATAGAGGACGGGACAACGGTCACAGTCGGAGGCCTCATAACAGAGGTTACGACAAAGATCACGCGCTCGGGTTCCATGATGGCATTCATCACTCTCGAGGATAATGTCGGACAGCTGGAGATACTTGTATTTCCAAAGGATTTTGAAAAGAACAGGGCAAATATCGTCAAGGGTGAAAAGGTCTTTATAACGGGGCGGGTTTCGGCCGAAGACGAAAAAGATGCAAAACTTATCTTTTCACGCATGAAACTGTTTGCAAATGTGCCGAGGGTGCTTTATATTAGATTTGAGAACAAGGATGCTTTTGTAGCGTCGGAAGAAAAGCTGAAAAGCCTGATAGCCGACAGCGACGGCATAGATTCCATAGTCGTCATGCTGAAAGCGGAGAAGCAGTACAAGCCTCTTCCCGACAGCTGCAGGGTGGGGATAACGCCGGGGCTTGTTGAGGTCTTAAAGAAGAACTTTGGCGAAGACAATGTTGTTGTATCAAATAAAGGCTTAAATAAAAAATGATAGGAAGGACATGATCTTATGAGCGAAAATCAGGTAAAAACAATCGGTGTTCTTACAAGCGGCGGCGATGCCCCGGGTATGAACGCGGCAGTACGAAGCGTGGTTCGTACCGCTCTTGCGCACGGGCTTAAGGTTAAGGGCATAAGGCGCGGATATACGGGCCTTCTTGAAGAAGATATCATCGACATGTCAAGCCGTACCGTGGCCGACACCATCCAGCACGGAGGCACCATCCTCTTTACCGCGAGGTGTCCGGAATTTATGACGGAGGAAGGACAGGCAAAAGGCGCAGAGATCTGCCGCAAGCACGGTATCGACGGCATGGTCGTTATCGGCGGCGACGGTTCGTTCCGCGGCGCAAGAGCCCTTGCAAACAGAGGGATAAACGCGATAGGCGTTCCCGGGACCATCGACCTTGACATTGCCTGCACGGATTACACCATAGGCTTCGATACGGCGGTAAATACCGCTATGGAAGCAATAGACAAGGTGCGTGACACATCAACCTCACATGAACGCTGCAGTATCATCGAGGTCATGGGGCGTACGGCAGGCCATATCGCGCTCTGGTGCGGTATCGCAACAGGTGCCGAGGATGTTCTTACCGTTGAACGCTATGATTACAACGAGCAGGAGATCATCAACCATATAATCGAAAAGAGAAAATCCGGCAAGACGCATCACATCATCATAAATGCCGAAGGTATCGGCGATTCCCACGGCATGGCAAAGAGGATCGAGGCTGCGACAGGCGTTTCCACAAGGGCAACTATCATCGGTCACATCCAGCGCGGCGGCTCTCCTACCTGTAAAGACAGGGTATATGCTTCCGCAATGGGCTGCAAGGCCGTGGAAGTACTCTGCGAAGGCAAGACCAACAGGATAATCGCATATAAATACGGCAAATTCATAGATCTGGATCTTGAAGAGGCACTTGCAATGAAGAAAGACCTCGATCCGTTCCTGTACGAAATGCAGAAAAAGCTCGCGGTCATGTGATTTAACAGCTGAAAAGGCCGTGACGCACTTCGAGTTCACTCGAAAGTGCGGAACAGGACTTTTCAGCGCCCCCTCATGGAGCACGGAGCGGAGGGAACCTGCGCGGGAGTGCGGAATGAGGGAAGACGGCGGGAGTGCGAAGCACGCAGCCGTCTGTTAAATATAAATAAAAGGCTGTAACAAGACTAAAAAGGGAGACTATACATGTACAAGAAAAGAATGGCGGGAGTGAAAGTCCCACATCGCAAGAATACGGCTGCGCTGGCACCGGTTGCAATACCGCTTCCCAAGCAGGTCGTTATCCCAATGTCGATGCATATCGGCGCACCGGCAAAGCCGCTTGTAAGCGTTGGCGACATGGTTAAGAAGGGCCAGATAATAGCCGAAGAAGGCGGTTTTGTCTCGGCACCGATCCATGCTTCCGTGGCAGGAAAGGTCACAAAGATCGATACCGTGCTCACATCCGCGGGGCGCTACATGCCCGCCGTAACGATACAGACTACCGAAGAGCAGCCTGTTGACGAGAATATCAAGCCTGTGCATATCGCCAACAAAGAGGAATTCCTGCAGGCAGTCAACAACAGCGGCGTCGTGGGCCTCGGCGGGGCAGGCTTTCCCACAAGGGTCAAGCTTACTGTCAAGACAAAGGTCGATTACATCCTTGTAAACGGTGCGGAATGCGAACCCTATATAACATCCGATACAAGGACGATGCTTGACAAGCCGGATCTTGTGATGGAAGGGATAGAGCTCTTAAAACGCTATCTTCAGCCGGGCCGCGTGGTCATCGGCATCGAGGACAACAAGCCCGACTGTATCGAATTGTACAAAAAGCGCTGCGCGAACCTTACGGATGTTGATGCGGTGGCGCTCCCCGCACTTTACCCCCAGGGCGGTGAGAAGGTGCTGATCCATAACATAACCGGAAGGGTCGTGCCCGCGGGCAAGCTCCCCATAGACGTCGGGTGCGTCGTTATCAACTGTACGACACTTGCCGCTATCGCAAATTATGTGAAGACAGGCATGCCGCTTGTTGAAAAGACAGTCACCGTGGACGGTTCGGCCGTTGCGGAGCCCAAGAACGTTATCGCGCCGATAGGAACTCCGATGCAGGATCTGTTTGATTTCTGCGGCGGTTTCAAGGAAGAACCGGGAAAGATACTGTACGGCGGTCCGATGATGGGTATTGCGGTTTACGACACCGAACAGCCCATAATGAAGAATACCAACGCGATAATCGCCATGAACAAAAAGGACGGCAAGATCGACGAGCCGTCAAACTGCATACACTGCGGAAGATGTACCGCGGTCTGCCCGCTCCATATCACACCTTTTGCGATAGAGCGTGCGTTTAAGACCGAAAACGACGAGGAGCTTGTGAAGCTTGAAGTAATGAACTGCATGGAATGCGGCTGCTGCAGCTTCTCATGTCCGGCAAAGAGGCCTCTCGTCCAGGTAAACAAGCTTGCGAAGATGCGCGTGAAAGCATATCAGGCAAAGCTTGAAGCGGAGAAAAAGGCAGCAGCGGAAGCTGCCGGAAAAGAGGAGAAAAAGGCATGAATAATCTGAACGTATCTGTATCTCCTCATATCAAATCCCCGATAACGACGCAAAAGATAATGACGGACGTGCTTATAGCGCTTGCACCCGTAACGATCGCTTCCTTTGTGCTGTTTGGCATCAGGGCGGTGCTGCTCGTGTGCGTCTGCGTGACAGCAAGCATCCTTTGCGAGTTTTTGTCCCAGAAGGTGATGAAACGCAAGGTTACCGTATCCGACGGCTCCGCAGCCGTAACGGGGCTGCTCCTTGCTTTAAGCCTTCCGGCAAATGCGCCTCTGTGGCAGGCCGCAATAGGCTCGGCCTTTGCGATAGTCATCGTCAAGCAGCTTTTCGGAGGCCTCGGACAGAACTTTGCAAACCCTGCCGTAACGGCCCGCGTAATGATGCTGATATCCTTCTCCAACAGCCTTGCGGTTGCGACGAATACAGTGTTTTTTGACTCCGTTTCGTCGGCGACGCCGCTTGCCATGATCGCGGATCCTTCGAAGGGGACCGTGCCGGATTACCTTCAGCTGTTCCTCGGGAATCACGCGGGAACTATAGGTGAGACCTGCTCACTGGCACTTCTTGCGGGCGGCATCTACCTTATCGTAAAGAAAGTCATCACATGGCATGAGCCGTTCATCTTTGTTGCAACCGTAATGCTTCTGTCGATTGCTTTCGGACGTGATCCGCTGACGGATGTGCTTACGGGCGGTGTCCTGATCGCGGCATTCTTTATGGCAACGGATTATGTGACAACCCCGGCTCAGACTTACGGCCGTATGGTATTCGGCTTCGGATGCGGCCTCATAACAATGCTGATCCGTGTTTACGGCAACTATCCGGAGGGCGTGTCCTTCGCGATACTGCTCATGAACATCCTTACGCCTTACATCGATAACTGGACCAAGAAAAAGGTGATAGGAGGTGCGGCAAAATGAAAACAGGTGTTAAAAGCATAGTCGTACTCGGTATCATCTGTCTTGTTTCATCGGCGCTGCTCGGCGGCGTAAACCATTTCACCGCTCCGGTCATTGAGAAGACCACAAAGGAACGCAGCGAAGCCGCGTGCTTCGAGGTAATGCCTTCGGGACAGGCCTTCGAAGAGGTCACCGTTTCCGGTGGTACGCTTCCAAAGGCTGTTACATCGGTATATAAAGAGAAAAACGGCGCAGGTTACGTTATCAAGGTCTCGACAAAGGGCTATGATTCCGGGCTTGTGATCATGTGCGGCATCTCGCCTGAGGGCAAAGTGACGGGAACGAAGATACTTTCAAGCAACGAAACGCCGTCAATCGGCGGGCAGTGCGCAAAACCCGCCTACTCCTCACAGTACGAGGGGAAAGACAAGGCGCTGAACGGGATCGAAGCGATCTCCGGCGCCACACTTACATCAACAGGTTATTACAATGCGGTAAAGACCGCGTTTGAAGCATTCGAGACACTGAGCAAAGGAGGGAACAAGTGATGCAGGAAAACAAAAAGCTTTCTATCATCCTTAAGGGCATTGTAAAAGAAAATCCCGTGCTCGTACTTGTTCTCGGCACTTGTCCGACGCTTGCCGTAACAACGAACATGATATCGGCTTTCAGTATGGGCATCTCGGCGATGCTTGTACTCATTTGCTCGAATATGGCTATCTCGGCCTTAAGAAAGGTCATCCCGGACAAAGTCAGGATCCCCTGCTTTATCGTTATAATCGCGGCCTTTGTTACACTTGTTCAGATGCTCTTACAGGCATATCTGCCCAATATCTACGATATGCTCGGCGTATACCTTGCCCTTATCGTTGTAAACTGCATAATACTCGGACGTGCGGAGATGTTTGCGAGCAAGAACAGCGTGATCGATTCCGCGCTTGACGGCGTCGGAATGGGCCTCGGGTTTACCGCTGCGCTCATGGCCATGGCGCTTATCCGCGAGGTCATCGGAAACGGTTCGATCGCAGGGATCGCGATACCCGGTCTTGAGAACTTCAAGATCTCGCTTCTTACTATGTCTCCGGGCGGATTCCTTACCTTCGGTATCCTGATGGCGATCATGACAAAGATAACCGGTAAGGAAAAGAAGCTTGACTGCGCAGGCTGTCCGGCAGCCTCAATGTGCGGCAAGACTTCGGAAGAATGCAAGGGAGGTACAGCAGATGTTTAAGCACATGATAATCATCTTAATGACCTCCGTTCTTGTAAACAACTATGTTCTGAACAAATTCCTCGGGATATGCCCGTTCCTCGGCGTTTCGAAGAAGCTGAAGCAGGCAGCGGGAATGAGCCTTGCGGTAATATTCGTGCAGGTAATGGCTACGGCAGCCACATGGCCGATATACACCTTCCTGCTTGTGCCTTACAACCTGACCTACCTTGAGACGATAGTATTTATCCTTGTTATCGCTGCTTTGGTACAGTTCGTGGAGATGACGCTCAAAAAGTTCATCCCTGGATTATACAAGTCTCTTGGTGTATATCTTCCGCTGATTACCACAAACTGCGCGGTGCTCGGCGTATGTCTTAACAATATTTCCGACGGCTACGGCTTTGGCGAATCACTTGTGAGCGCTCTTGGCTGCGGTCTCGGCTTTATGCTTGCGATGGTGCTGTTTGCGGGTGTCCGCGGCAGGATCGAGTCAAGCGATGTACCGAAGGCTTTTAAGGGTCTTCCCATCACACTTGTCGCTGCGTCCATAGTATCGCTTTCCTTCTATGGTTTTGCGGGGATCATCGACAATCTGTTCAAATAAGGCAAAAGGGAGGATACCATGGAGAAATTGTTAATTGCGGTGGCCATACTTACGGCCATAGGCCTTCTGTGCGCCGTACTGCTCGTTATTGCGGGAAAAGTTATGGCCGTTCCGGTAGATGAGACCTTTGAGAAGGTCAGGGCATGCCTGCCCGGCGCAAACTGCGGAGCCTGCGGGTATGCGGGCTGTGACGGCTATGCGGACGCGCTTGCAAAGGGAAAGACAAAGGACTGTGCGCTCTGCGTTCCGGGCGCTTCAAAGGTTGCCGGAGAGGTTGCGGGCATCATGGGACTTGAAGCCGGCACCGTGGAGAAAAAGGTGGCATTTATCACCTGCCGCGGTACATGTGAGAATACAAGCGATAAATTCAATTACGACGGGATACACAGCTGCGCAGCCGCAGAGCTGTTCTTTGCGGGCCCCGGCCAGTGTACCTTCGGATGTATGGGCTTTGGCGACTGTGCCGCAGTCTGCGACCAGAACGCCATCTGCATTGAAAACGGCATGGCACATATCAATCCTGCGCTCTGCATAGGCTGCGGGAAGTGCGCAAAGGCCTGCCCGAACAGCCTTATAGACATAATACCCGCGAATGTTCCCGTGTATGTGACCTGCGGAAACAGGGAAAAGGGCGCTATGACACGCAAACGCTGCAAGGTCGGCTGCATCGGCTGCAAGAAGTGTGAAAAGGTCTGCGAATCAGGCGCGATCACAGTTGAGAACAATCTTGCAAAGATCGACTACACGAAGTGCACAGGCTGCGGAAAATGCGCGGAGAACTGCCCGTCGGGCTGCATTCTCAAAAGAATCGGATAACTAATGTAACAAGGAGTTTTTTATACAATGAACATCAACGAACAGCTCGCAAAGGAACTGAATATCAGACTTGAGCAGGTAAATGCAACAGTTAAACTCATTGACGAGGGCAACACCATCCCCTTCATCGCAAGATACCGTAAGGAAGCCACAGGCGCCCTTAACGACGAAATACTGCGTACACTTGACGAGAGACTCACATACCTTCGGAATCTCGAAGAGAAGAAGGCACAGGTCATCGCAAGCATTGAGGAGCAGGGCAAGCTCACTCCCGAATTGAAGGCGCAGATCGAAGAAGCGATGACTCAGGTAGTGGTTGACGACCTTTATCGTCCTTACAGGCCGAAACGCCGCACAAGAGCCACGGTTGCGGTTGAAAAGGGCCTGCAGCCGCTCGCGGACTATATCCTGGCACAGGAGGCCGGTGCGGATCCCGAAGCGGAAGCTGCCAAATACATCAGCGAAGAAAAAGAAGTTAAGGACGCAAATGAGGCTCTTGCGGGCGCAAAGGACATCATTGCGGAGCAGATCTCCGATAATGCCGATTACCGCAAGTATATCAGGGAACAGACCTTCGAGAACGGCATGATCGTTTCTTCAAGAAAGGACAAGGCCGAAAAGGAGAAGGAAAAGACAAAAGAAGCCGAAAAGAGAGTGGATGCGTCCGTTTACGAGATGTATTTCGAGTATGAGGAGCGCATCAACAAGATACCCGGACACAGGATCCTTGCCCTTAACAGAGGCGAGGCCGAGAAGGTATTAAGTGTCAAGATCACGGCTCCGACAGAGCAGATACTGAGGTTCCTTGAGAAGATGACCGTTACGGGCGGAAACGAAGCCTGCACAAAGCTTATCTCGGAAGCCTGCGCGGATTCCTACGACCGTCTCATTGCTCCGGCTATTGAGCGCGAGATCAGGAACGACCTTACGGAAAAGGCTGAAGACGGCGCGATAAAGGTATTCGGCAAGAATCTTCACCAGCTCCTTATGCAGCCTCCCGTTGCAGGAAGGACAGTACTCGGCTGGGATCCTGCATTCCGTACGGGCTGCAAGCTTGCTGTGGTTGACCCCACCGGCAAGGTTCTCGATACAGTCGTTATCTATCCTACGGCTCCGCAGTTTAAGGTTGCGGAAGCTAAGAGGACGCTTACAAGCCTTATAAACAAATACGATATATCGCTGATCTCCGTCGGAAACGGTACCGCGTCCCGTGAATCGGAGCAGGTCATCGTCGAGCTTATCAAAGAGCTCAAGAAACCCGTTCAGTACGTTATCGTAAGCGAAGCGGGCGCGTCGGTATATTCGGCGAGCAAGCTCGCTACCGAAGAATTCCCGAACTTTGATGTCGGACAGCGAAGCGCCGCATCAATAGCAAGACGCCTTCAGGATCCGCTTGCGGAGCTTGTAAAGATCGATCCGAAATCGATAGGCGTAGGGCAGTACCAGCATGATATGGACCAGAAGAAGCTTGGCGACTCTCTTGAGGGTGTTGTCGAGAACTGTGTTAACACTGTAGGCGTAGACCTTAATACGGCATCGGCTTCGCTCCTTGAGTATGTTTCAGGCATTTCGAAGCCCATTGCAAAGAATATCGTCGCATACCGCGAAGAAAACGGTAAATTCAAGGACAGAAGGGAACTCCTCAAGGTCCCGAAGCTTGGACCGAAGGCATTTGAGCAGTGCGCGGGCTTCCTTCGCATAACCGGAGGCACGAACCCGCTCGATGCTACAGGCGTTCACCCCGAATCCTATGCGGCAGCGGAAGCACTCCTTGCAAAGCTTGGCCTTTCAACAGCAGACATTGGCAAGGTTCACGCCGAGACGCGTGAAGCCGTTGCAATGGCTGCAGAGCAGGAAAAGCAGGCAAACCGGGAGCAGAGACGCGATAATCGCAGGGAAAAGCCGGTCCGCTCGCACATGGACACAAATACCGCAATGGGACAGGCGCTCCTTGCCGCTCTCGGCGGGACAACACTTGGCGGGGCACCTGCAAAGGAAAACAGAAAACCGGAGAAACAGGCTCCCTCAAAGCCTGTAAACGTTCCCTCCGGCCTTTCAAAGAAGATAGGAGACAAGCACAAGCTTGCAGAAGAGCTCGGAATAGGCGAGCTTACACTTGAGGATATCATAAAAGAGATCGAAAAGCCCGGACGCGACCCGCGCGAGGAGATGCAGAAACCTATACTCCGCACGGACGTTCTTGATATGGCGGACCTTAAAGAAGGCATGATCCTTAAGGGAACCGTGCGAAATGTCATCGATTTCGGGGTATTTGTGGATATAGGCGTACACCAGGACGGCCTCGTGCATATCTCACAGATAACGAACGAGCGCTACATCAAGCATCCTCTTGATGCGGTAAGTGTAGGCGATATCGTTGATGTCAAGGTGCTTGGCGTTGATACGCAGAAGAAGCGTATCAGCCTGTCAATGATCATCTGACGGGAGGTTACAATGGAGTACGAAAGCTTTTCGGCTTCGGACACACTGGCGCTTGGCGAGAAAATAGCAAAGAATGCGGCCGCGGGGCAGGTTTACTGCCTTGACGGCGACCTTGGCGTCGGAAAGACCGTGTTCACAAAGGGCTTTGCAAAGGGGCTTGGGATCACGGAGCACGTGAACAGCCCCACCTTCACCATCCTGCAGGTGTATGAGGGCAGGCTTCCGCTGTATCATTTTGATGTGTACAGGATAGAAGACGAAGAAGAGTTATACGAGATCGGAGCTGAGGACTATTTCTACGGAAAAGGCGTATGTCTCGTCGAATGGGCGGAAAACGTTCCCGGGATGATACCTCCGGGCGCGGTCCATGTACGGATAGAAAAGGATCTTCAAAAAGGCTTTGATTACAGAAGGATTACGATCATATGAGATTACTGGCTGTTGATGCTTCGGGCAGGGTGGCTTCGGTTGCGCTGTCCGACGGTAAAAACATCCTTGCCGAGTATTCGGTGGATTATAACAAGACACATTCCCAGACACTTTTGCCTATGATAGATGAGATACTTAAGATCACGGAGACCGACAGGGCTTCGCTTGACGGTATCATCACATCAAAAGGGCCGGGATCCTTTACAGGCTTAAGGATAGGTGCGGCGACGGTAAAGGGGCTTTGCAACGCGCTTCGGATAAAAGTTCTCGGAATCTCGACCTTAGAGATGTTAGCGGCAAATTACCTTGGCGCAAAGAAGCTTGTGGTGCCGCTCATGGATGCGCGGAGAAACCAGGTGTACAGCGCGGTCTATGACTGTGACGGCGAGGTGCCGAAGGCTGTTTGCGGGGATAAGGCAAGGTCGATAGAAGAGCTTGCGGAGTGCGTAAATGCGCTTGAAAGGAATGTTATCTTCCTTGGCGACGGTGTCGAACCGAACAGGGAATACCTCGAAAAAAACATAACCTGCGGGTTCCGCTTTGCGCCTGCGCATCTTAACCTTCAGCGCGCGGGAAGCCTTCTTGCCATCGGAGCGGCATTGTTTGAAAAAGAGGCCGTTTCGGGCGAGGAACTCGAGATAGAGTATTTAAGGATGTCACAGGCCGAACGTGTGCGCATGGAGCAGACGGGCGAAAAGGTCATTGAGAAAGACTGCATAAACGTTGAAAGCACAGGTAAAGACCATGCTTAACATACGACGGATGAAACCCGGCGATCTGGAAAAGGTCGTCGAAATAGAGAGAAAGACGTTTTCGGAGCCATGGACGTATGACAGCTTCGAGCATTCCCTTGAATCGGGCAACGATATCTATCTTGTTGCCGAGGAAGACGGAGAGATCGCGGGGTACTGCGGCCTCTGGGGCGTTATAGACGAGGGACAGATAACGAATGTTGCGGTGGCGGAAAACCACAGGAGAAAAGGTGTTGGAAAACAGCTGCTCTTAAGGCTTCTTGAAGAGGCAAGAGCAAAGAAGTACAGGGTCTTTACCCTTGAAGTAAGGGTGAGCAACAAGCCCGCCATCGCTCTTTACGAGCAGCTTGGGTTTGTTAAGGAGGGCATCAGGAAGGATTTCTACAGGAAACCGAGAGAAGATGCCGTCATCATGTGGCTTAAATGACAAACGCCGGAAAGGTATATCATGCTTGATGTTTGTTTGCTTGGGACAGGCGGGATGATGCCGCTTCCAAACAGGTATCTGACGTCGCTCCTCACAAGATGCAACGGCAGTTCGCTGCTGATAGACTGCGGTGAGGGAACGCAGGTGGCTCTTAGGAATGCCGGATGGAGCTTTAATCCCATAGATACGATACTTATCACGCATTTCCACGGAGATCACGTAAGCGGGCTTCCGGGGCTGCTCCTTTCGATGGGTAATGCGGACAGGACCGAACCGGTAACGATAATCGGGCCGAAAGGTCTTGAAAAGGTTGTGCGCTCTCTTTGCGTTATCGCACCGGAGCTGCCCTTTGACATTAATTTCATCGAAATGAATGATGCTGAGGAGACCTTTATCCGCGGAGATTACAATATCACCGCGTTCAAGGTCAATCACAATATAACCTGCTACGGTTATTCGATAGAGATAAAGCGCGCCGGGCGGTTTGATCCGGAGCTTGCAAAAGCCAATGACGTTCCGCTCAAATACTGGAACCGTCTGCAAAAAGGCGAGGAGATAGAGGCTGACGGGAGGGTGTTCACCCAGAACATGATACTCGGACCCGCAAGAAAGGGCATAAAGCTCACCTATGCAACGGATTCGAGGCCATGCCCGTCGATCACCAAAAACGCAAAGGGTACGGACCTTCTGATACTCGAAGGAATGTACGGCGAGCCGGGCAGCGAGCAGCGCGCGGCGGAGCACAGGCACATGAACTTTGCCGAAGCGGCGACGATAGCGTTAAGGTCAAAGGCAGAGGAGCTGTGGCTCACACATTACAGCCCGGCAATGGCAAAACCCGAGCTTTATAAGGATTATGTACGGGGCATATTTGCAAATACAAAGATCTGTCGCGACGGAAGAAAGGTCACACTTGAATTTTCCAGGGATGAATAGGAGGACGGCCCATGAATGGCAAGAATTCCGCTAAAAACACCATAATGACCGTGATCTTTGTCCTGCTGCTGGGCGCAGCCGTTTTCGGAGGATATTTTTACTTTAAGACGGTTTCGGACAGGCGCGCGAAGGAAAAGGCCGAGAAACAAAAGGAACCCACGGAGATCGAGAACATCATTGCGATAAACTTGAGGATCAATTATCCCGAGACCGCGCGTTCGGCTGTCAAGTTCTACTGCCGCATTATCCAGGCCATACACAATCTCGGGCCCACGGATGACGAGCTCTCAAAGCTGCAGTTCCAGCTGCGCGAGCTGTTTGACAACGAGCTGCTCTTAAAAAACTCCGTCACGGACCAGTATAATGCCCTGAAGCTTGAAATAATGGAATATGATGACCTTTCGCGCACCATAGAGGATTATCTTGTGGATGCGGCCGGAAACAGTGAGACGTGGACCTACGAGGAACATAATTACACAAGGATCATCGTCAATTTTACTATCAAGGAAAAGGGCAGCTACGGTACTCTGTATGAGGAATTCATCTTAAGGGCCGACGAGGACGGAAGGTGGAAGATACTTGGCTGGCGCCGTGTGGATAAGGACGGTCTGCCAATGAAATAAAGCACTGCCGCTTTGAACGGCAGGATAACAGGTCTGGTGAATGAAATGAAGGATATTTACATTCTTGCGATAGAGTCGTCGTGCGATGAGACGGCGGCTTCTGTCGTTGTAAACGGAAGAGAGATGCTTTCAAATGTTATCTCGTCACAGGTACCGCTGCATACGATATACGGCGGTGTGGTGCCGGAGATCGCATCGAGAAAGCACATAGAAAAAATAGATTACGTCGTGAACGAAGCGCTTAAAACAGCCGGGAAAGAGTTAAAGGACATGGATGCCGTTGCCGTCACATACGGTCCCGGGCTTGTGGGGGCGCTTCTTGTCGGCGTCGGATACGCTAAGGCGCTGGCTTTTGGAGCAGGGCTTCCGCTTATTCCGGTGCATCATATCGAAGGACACATTTCCGCCAATTTTATATGCCATAATACACTTGAACCACCGTTCATGTGCCTTGTGGTATCGGGCGGACATACGCACCTTGTTGAGGTTAAGGATTACGGCGAATACAAGATCTTAGGCAGGACCCAGGATGATGCCGCAGGTGAGGCTTTCGACAAGGTTGCGAGAGCGATAGGCTTAGGATATCCCGGCGGTCCAAAGATCGACAAAGCCGCAAAGGAAGGGAATCCGGACGCTTATCTGTTCCCGAGGGCAAAGATATCGGATTCGCCCTATGATTTCAGCTTCAGCGGACTTAAGTCGGCTGTCCTTAATTTCCTGAACAAAGAGGAGATGACAGGGCATACGGTCAATGTCCCGGATGTTGCCGCATCCTTTCAGAAGGCGGTAGTTGACGTACTTGTGAGCCATACTGTTGAGGCGGCAAAGGAGCACGGCTTTAAGAAAATAGCCCTTGCGGGCGGCGTTGCTTCAAACAGCGCGCTTCGCGAAGGTATGAGGCTTGCGTGTGAAAAAGAGGGCTTCGAGCTCTTTTATCCGACACCCATACTTTGCACGGACAATGCGGCAATGATAGGCTCTGCGGCATTCTATGAGTTCAGGAAGGGCATTCGTGCCGGACTTGACCTGAATGCTGTACCAAACCTGCCGCTGGGCTCTGCATTTCCGGGGTGACTCTCCGGGCATCCGCCGGAGTTTTGGACGCTGTACCGGAAGGCGGGTAAGGAGCCGCGGCATTGCGTAAGACTTTCAGATACCGGCTTTTTGCATATGGATAAGGTGGTGTGAAAGGTCAGGAAAAGGTTATGAAGAAGTTTAAGATCGAAATATTGTATTTTGCGGTCCTGGTGCTGTTTACGGCGTATGTGGCCCTTGACACCTTTGTTATACCAAGGAGGTATAAGGCTGTTGAAAATGTGTCCGCAAACACCGGCACTGAGGAAAACGGTGACGTGCAGGGCGATCCGTCAGGAAACGGGCAGGAAGACGCAGGTTCCGAAGCCGGAAACGGGCAGGAAGGTGCAGACCCCGAAGAAGCTTCGAAGGCTGTACCGCCTGAAGATGCCGATTATTCCGTGAACGGAACAGCCATAAAGCTTGCGGATTACGACGAGTACGGTACGGACATCCATGTGGCCGAGGTCTGGCTCGGATCCGTACAGCAGCTCAGATCAGCCTTTGCGTACGCAACCTTCGGAAGAAACCTGAAGCAGAATACATCAGTTATAGCGAAGGCGAATAATGCGGTATTTGCGATAAACGGAGATTTTTACGGCTCGAGGCAGAACGGCTACGTTATACGAAACGGAGAACTTTTCAGGTCCACGGCATCGGCAAAACAGGAGGATCTTGTGATCCTTAAGGACGGCTCTTTTATGATAATAAATGAGTCCGAAACAACCGCGGAACAGCTTATGGACATGGGGGCCTGGCAGCTGCTGTCCTTTGGTCCGGGCCTTATAAAAGACGGAAAACTTGCCGTTTCAAAGGGCGATGAGGTTGACAGGGCCATGGCGAGCAACCCAAGGACTGCCATCGGCATTGCAGAGGACGGACATCTGATCTTTGTTGTATCGGACGGAAGGACAAGAAACAGCGACGGCCTTTCGCTTTACGAGCTTGGGGAATTCATGCTGAAGCTTGGAGCAGTCACCGCCTACAATCTTGACGGCGGCGGTTCGTCAACCATGTATTTTGACGGGAAGATTATAAATGTTCCCACCGCAGACGGCTGGAGGATCAAGGAGAGGCAGGTGAGCGACATTGTTTACATCGGATACTGATGTTAAAAATGGCGCTTTGCCGGGAAAGATCCTGTGTTTTAGGCGGGCGGCGGTCTATATGGGCGTTACGGCTTTTTTTGCGCTGTTTGCCTTTATCTATGAGCATTTCAGCCACTATGTGTTTTCGTACTATATGCTGTTTTCGTTTACAGCGCCGTTTCTTGCTGCGGTTTTTTACCAGCTTACCGGCCTTATAGAAAAAGCACCGGTTCCGGGGCGCTTTATGAACTTCTGCGTTGATGCGGCAGCGGCAACCTTTGCCTTAGGGCTGCTCACAAAGGGAGCGGTTGAGATTTACGGCACGGACAACAGCCTGATCCCTGTATTCTTCTATGTCGGAGCAGGGTTTACGGTAACAGGCGCAGCAGTTTATTTGATATTGATACTTAGGAAAAAGAGACAAAAAGGCCGGGACGACGGCCAAACCGGAGGAAAGCCTTGAAATATACGGCAGTTATCACCGCTGCAGGCAGCGGGAAACGCATGAAAACGCAGACCGCAAAGCAGTATCTCGATCTTTGCGGAAAGCCTGTGATATATCATTCCCTGAAAGCATTCGAAGAGAGCCCTGTTGATGAGATCGTGATCACCTGCGCACCGGGAGACGAAACTTTTGTGTGGCAGAAGATAGTTAAGGATTTTGGCTTTACAAAGGTGAAGAAGGTTGTGTGCGGCGGCGCGGAACGCTGTATTTCCGTGAAAAACGGGATACTTGCGGCTACAGACGCCGATTACGTAATGATCCATGATGCCGCAAGGCCGCTGCTCAGTTCCGGCCTGATCAGGCTCTGCATGGAGTCTGTTGCAAAATTTGGGGCATGTGTGCCTGCTGTGCCGGTGACCGACACGGTTAAAAAGGCAGAGGACGGCTTTGCTAAGGAAACACTCGACAGGAGCAGGCTTTTTGCGGTACAGACACCGCAGTGCTTTGAAAGGGAACTAATCCTGAAAGCCTATGAAAAGCTTGAAGAAAGCGGCATCCCTGCTTCTAAGATAACGGATGACGCTTCGGTCGTTGAATTGTCGGGGCTTGCAAAGGTGAAGCTTATCGAGGGCGACCCCGGAAATATAAAGATCACTACCGAAAAGGATCTTTTTATTGCGGAAATGCTTAAAGAACGGGAAAATTCTTCCGGCTGCGGCAATCTGTAAAAACGTGATGTGACGTGAAGCCTGCAGGGAAAACAGAAATTTTTATATAAAATCATAATTTTGTGTTGACATTTCAACAGAACGGTGTTATTTTTATGAAGTCGGAGCCAATGATCACGGGTTCCGGTAAATATCACAAGAAGGAGGTAAGCTTAAGATGATCAATAAGTTGTTTGTTTCATATGTTATTTTGGTTTCATCATCAGAGCTTGCCCCGGTTGTTGGATTATCACTTTGAATCGTTCAGTGTATTCTATTACCGCGGCAGCTTGACCGCGGTATTTTTTTGCGCTTTTCCGGGGAACACGGCAGATTCGGCCCCTTAGGAACGCTTAAAGCGCAAGTCTTTTCACGCCTGTCCTTAAGTTGAACGGGGAACAGGCATCACGGAAGATCCCGCGGCCTAAACAAAGGTGGTTGTACCACAGGTGTTTTTGTGCTGCGAGCTCCGCAAAAACCACCATTATCATACTCGCAGAGAGCGCGACGGGGAGTGCTATGCCCGCATTCCGGAAGAAAGGGTCGCGCAGGAGGTTATTTATGAAAAAGATCACTGCATATATGGCAAAGTATAAGTGGCGGTATATCTTTGGCACGGTCAGTCTGCTGATCGCGGTTGTCATCGAAAATATCACGCCGCAGGTGACAAAAAGGATAGTTGACGAGGTAATAGAAAAGGGAAACCTCGACATCCTGCTGCCAAGCCTTGGGATAATCCTTGCAGTAACGCTCGGGCGCACATTTTTCCAGTATACAAAGGAGTATAATTTCGATATGTGCGGCTGCGGCGTGGCCACGGATCTGAGAAAGGACCTTTTCAGGCATGTCCAGGGGCTTTCGGTAGATTATTTTGACGAGACGAACACAGGCGAGATCATGTCAAGGCTCACCTGGGATATCGAAAATGTGTGGGGCGGCATCGGTTTTATCGGCATGCTGCTCGCAGAGATCGTGCTGCATGTTGGGATAGTGATATTCTGCATGTTAAGGCTTTCACCCGTGCTCTCGATCCTTCCGTGCGTGCTCCTTCCGATTACCTTTGCGCTTGCGATAATTGTTGAGAAGAAGCTTGACAAGGTCTACGACGACATTTCCGACGAAAGCGCCGCAATGAACACCGTTGCTGAGGAAAACATATCGGGAACGCGCACTGTCAAGGCTTTTGCTAGAGAGCGCTTCGAGATCGACAAGTTCCTTTCCCACAACAGGAAATATTACGACCTTAACATGAAACAGTCGAAGGTCATGATGAATTTCTTCCCGCTTTTCGGGTTCATAACCAAGATACTGCCGGTAGTAACGATACTTATCGGCGGCATAATGATCATAAACGGCAATATTACGCTCGGAACACTGGTAGCATTTGTATCGTACTGCAATTTCCTCGGATGGCCGGTGGAGAATATCGGCTGGGTATCAAACGAGATGGCAAACTTTTTTGCCTCCTTAAAGAAGCTTAAGAAGCTTGCGGCCGCAAAGCCCGCTATAACCGAGCCCGAAAACGCCGTTGTACTTGACAGGGTCGACGGACGCATCACATTTGATGATGTTTCGTTTACAGTCAAGGAAAAGGAAGTGCTTAAAGATATATCCTTCGATCTTGCACCCGGGCATACGCTTGGGATAATGGGTGCAACCGGTTCGGGCAAAACATCGATATTTACTATGCTTTTCAGGTTTTATGACCCTACGGGCGGCAGGGTGCTCCTTGACGGAAGGGACATAAAGACACTTGACCTTTCGCAGCTTCGCAGCAGCATGGCCCAGGTTTCACAGGATGTATTCCTGTTCTCCGATACCATAAAGGAAAACATCAGATTCGGCAGAAAGAACGACACGACCGATGAAAATATCGATGAATCCCTTAAGGAAGCCGCAGCAGACTTTGTCGGCGAGCTGCCGGACGGGGTGGATACTGTCATCGGCGAACGCGGCGTGGGGCTTTCGGGTGGTCAGAAACAGAGGCTGTCGATAGCCAGGGCGATCTCCAAACATGCGCCCGTGCTTGTGCTTGACGACTGCACTTCCGCGCTTGATACGGAGACCGAGCAGTACATCCAGCAAACGCTCAAGAAGCTTGAAAATACCACAAAGATCATCATTTCACACCGTATATCGGCGGTGCGTGATGCGGACGAGATCATCTTCTTAAAGGACGGTGCCGTTTCTGAGCGCGGGACACATGATGAACTCCTTGCAAAGCACGGCCTGTACTACGAGACTTACGCAGCCCAGATGGGAGCGTAAGGGATGAGCCGCGAAAAAACACCGGTGCCTGTGAAAAGGCATGCGTGTTTTTCGCGCCGTCCCATAGAACATTTTTAATAAAACACGATAGACAAGAGAGGTAGTGTATGGACTCTATAAATACTGTCAGGCAGGACGAGAATACTCGGATGACAAAGAAGTCCGAGACCCTCATCCGCCTGCTTAAATACTTACTGAATTACAGAGGGCTTATTGTTGCGGTGCTCTTTACGATGGCGGTAAGCATTGCGATAACGCTCATAAACCCGCTTCTTGCGGAGCGCGCCATCAATGTGCATATTAAGGACGGGAACATGCGGTCCCTTGTTTCGCTTTCGGTACTCGCGATAATCCTCAATGTCGCGCTTGCGCTGTTTACAAGGCTCAGGATGTACCTTATGGCGCTGATGTCCAATGATGTGCTGATAAAGATACGCCTTCAGCTTTACGAGCACCTTCAGAAGCTCGGACTTAAATTTTTTGACTCAAGACCCGCGGGAAAGATAATTGCCCGTGTTATGGGTGATGTAAATTCGCTCAAGGGCGTGCTTTCCGACACGGTAACGACGCTCCTTCCGCAGTTTCTCACTCTTGCTGCGGTAATGTTCATCATGTTTTCAAAGAACGCGATCTTAGCGACTGCATGTCTGATCTCGTTCCCGCTGCTGACTTTCGGGCTTCTTTACATCCAGAACAGATGCCGTGAACTCTGGCATGTTCACAGAAAGAAGAGCTCAAACCTTTCGGGTTTTATCCATGAAGATATAGCCGGCATAAGGGTCATCCAGAGCTTTGCCGCAGAAGATGAGACAAATGCCACGCTTGATGTAATGAACCGCGAAAACCATGACACTTTCAAGTATGCTGTAAGGATCAACGACGCATTCGGACCTGTTATCGAGTTCTGCTCGGGCGTTGCCACGATCTGCCTTTATTATGCGGGTGTAAAGCTTTCCGGAACGGAGCCCGCGCCGGTAGGAACGCTGCTCGCTTTTGTAACTTATGCTTCAATGGTCTGGAATCCGATCATGCAGCTTGGAAATCTTTATAACCAGTTTGTAAGGAACATTGCAGGCGCGGAGAGGATATTCGAGATCCTTGACACAGAACCCGAGATAATCGATGCAAAGGACGCGAAAGAGCTTCCGGAGATCAGGGGAGAAGTGGAGTTCAGGAATGTTTCCTTCTCGTATGACAACGTTAAGGAAGTGCTCGAGAACGTTTCCTTCAAGGTAAGACCGGGAGAAACGATAGCGCTTGTAGGCCCGACCGGTGCCGGGAAATCCACCATCGCAAACCTTGTATGCCGCTTTTACGACGTACAGAAGGGCGAGGTGCTGATCGACGGAATGAACATAAGCTCGGTAACGATTGCAAGTCTCAGGGCTCAGATGGGTGTCATGACCCAGGATAATTTCCTTTTCACCGGAACGATAAAGGAAAACATACGTTACGGAAAGCTTGACGCAACCGACGAGGAGATCGAAGCAGCCGCAAAGGCGGTCCATGCCCATGAATTCATCATGAAGATGAAGGACGGGTATGATACGGAGCTTTCGGAGCGCGGCGCGGGGCTTTCCGCAGGTGAGAAGCAGCTTATTGCGTTCGCAAGGACCATGGTTTCTTCCCCGAAGATCCTTATCCTTGACGAGGCTACATCCTCGATCGACACACAGACAGAGATCCTTGTGCAGCAGGGCATAGGAGAGCTCCTTAAAGGGCGTACATCCTTTGTTATCGCGCACAGGCTCTCAACCATAAGAAATGCCGACCGCATATTTGTCGTAAACAACGGCGGTATCGCGGAATCCGGAACGCATGATGAACTTATGCAGAAAAAGGGCGAGTATTACGAGCTGTATACCGCCCAGATGTAAGCCGGAAAGCAAAACCAAAAACGCGAAACGGGTAAAGAGCCTGCGTAAAAGCGGGTCTTTACCCGACGCGAAAACAGGGAAAAATTCTCCTTGACAATTGAAACGCAAGATGATAAACTCATAAAGTGCGTTTGGAGAGGTATCGAAGTGGCTATAACGAGGCGGTCTTGAAAACCGTTTGTCCGCAAGGACACATGGGTTCGAATCCCATCCTCTCCGTTCGGTAATTAAATATCGTTATTTTTATTCAGGCTATGGAGAAGTACCCAAG